>ERZ1066124.294-NODE-294-length-40555-cov-22.247333_pt1 | contig 40555 bp, 26 predicted proteins | sample MGYA00382771_ERZ1066124 | MGnify/ENA primary metagenome ERZ1066124 (study PRJEB33369, sample SAMEA5778354) | biofilm metagenome | biome: Industrial cooling water; feature: Water cooling tower basin; material: Biofilm | place: United Arab Emirates | collected... | reverse complement strand
AGTTACCCACGATTTTATCTCTGTTTCCTCCAGCCTTTCCTAAATAGCACTACCCTACCTGAAATTCAAACTAATTCAATTTCTTTAGTAGCTGCATAACAGCTTTGTCAGAATTGCTGATGAAATCCAGTCTGTTAGGAAGTTTCAGACTTTGGAGGCGCAACCGCGTCTCTGAATATGGGCGAATTGAAAGAGAACAATGGAGATACGGGGGATTGGTCGTCCTAGGGCGCAACCGCGTCTCTGAATATGGGCGAATTGAAAGGAAATGTACGGGTCACTGCGTTAAGATTTGCGTAAGGCGCAACCGCGTCTCTGAATACGGGTGAATTGAAAGCTTGCAAATTTGCCGAAGTTGAGATCAGTGAGTCGGGCGCAATCACATCTTCGGATGAGGGTTGAAAGCACGACAATCGGCCTAGATTTCAACAGCGCGATCGCACCCTTGAATGCGAAGCCAATACGCCCTGCATACTTCTCAAGCCCTTCAAAATTAGCTCAAACTTAGGCTTGACTACTACCCTGAGAGAATCAAAGCAGTAGAAGTATGTCCGGGAACTAGCAAAATCTGAAGAATGCACAGAAAATCTTCCACGCTTCTTCTAGTGCGCTTCAGTTTACCTAAAGCATTTGCAGACCCCTGCCTCTTTCATTTCCCCCACATATATTGTGAAGGACAACAAGTTTTTCTTTTTGTCATATGGCAAGAGGTTAGTAACAAACCATCAGCTCACAGAATAAATTTTGCTTTAAGCTTGAATTGAAGCGGTTCATACTAGACCAACAAATTTAAAGGATTGAGCTTCACGAGTTGACATGAATCTCTTCGCTTCCATACCGAATTGACATGAAATCCTTCGCTATCGCCGCGAATTGACATCTATTTCTTCGCTGTCGCGACGAATTGACATAAAATCCTTCGGCTTTGTGACATTCATCTCTTCGCTTTTGACATGAAATCCTTCGCTGTGACATTAAATTCTTCGCTACGGACACTTATCGCTTCGCTCTACAACGATTAACTCTATTCAGAAGGCGGCACCCAGATTCGAACTGGGGGTGGAGGTTTTGCAGACCTCTGCCTTACCAGGTAGAAGTCGCTTCAAATTAGCTTCCTGAAATTATAGCATCGAATCCTGGACTAAAATTGGACTAACCCAGAAGAATAGAGGTCTCAAAATCCTTGCTAGATGACGCTTTGGGCAAAATTACACATCGAATCATGATTTGATGTCCTCACTCAAATCGCTTTAGGCACGATCGAACTGGGAAATAAACACATTTCTGACAAGTAGAGTTGCACGATCTCTCCAAAAACCGCCACTTGCTTCAAGAAGTCTCCAAATCTCTCTAATGAATATTCGGTTTCATCGATTCTGATCGTTCTTACTATTGGTCAGGGCTAGGGGGATGCCAACCAAACTCAATCCAAATCGCACGGGCTTCGACCACGTTCTCATTGTTAAGCCGTAATGCAATCACAGTTGCTCTGCCGATCAAGGTAATTCCAATAATATGAGTTCCGCCATTACCCCAGACAAATTTCTCACTCCAATTTTGGGTTCGAGGGTTAAAGAGTGAGACAAGCTGACGGGTTTCAGGATCGATCGCCTCGCTTCTGGCTCCTTTAAATTCGTTACATCGGTAACATGAGGCTGCCAGATTCTCACGATTGTCCTGACCTTCCAAGGCTTTTGGTAGGATATGCTCAATGACAAGAGGCATCCCAACCACCCGTGAAGGTGTTTTGCAATACTCGCATCGGTGATTCGATTCCTGAATCACCTGTCGTCGCAGCGCGTCAGAAATCGTCATCGCGGTAAGGGGAGTTCTTCCAGAGATGGAATGCGTTGACCTCGCCAGCGCAATACTGACCAAGCGTAAGCTTTACGGAGCATTAGATGATCAGTAGCTTGTCTCAGTCCAGATAATTCTTGACGCTCCTCCGAAGTCAGCGATCGCGCCTCATTTTTTGCCAGAAGTTCTTGATGGCGTTCTGATTGGACAGGATCAATTTGAGACTGAGCGATCGCCACAATCTCCTCATTGCTCAAGGTTTGCATTCTCAGCAATTCTGGCTGCAATTCCGGTGAAGCATTATCGATACTCGGAGGAAGGTTGCTCATAACACTTTGGGCAACCAGCAGTTCTACAGGTTGATCCGTGACTTCAGCCATCCGAACTAGCGCTCGGTAAACCGCTTCGGGCAGATCGATCGTGATTCGCTGCGTTGCCATACGCTCTAACTTCCAGTTTGAGATACTCACAGTTTACTCGATCGGTTCTGTCTCACTTGATTCCAACCTTGATAGGCTAGAAGGTAATGCTCAGAGGAAACACATTGCCCTATGCGGTTTCCCTCGATCTCTCAATGTGAGATAATGCGATTTCAGTCATTAACAAGCGATACAGCCACAGTTCGGACGAGTGAGCCAGGATTTAATCAAGGCTGTGAGACCAAGTCAATCTATTCCTCGATTCTTGCTCGTGCTTTTTTTTTACAACCTTTCCTACAAGGCACTACCTATGATTCTTAGAAGCAGACAGACTTTAGGAAATCTTGCAGTTCATAAATGTCAACGTTGTCCAAATCCTTCGGATACACTAGAACGGTGAGCTTACAAGTAATAAATCTGCGTTTGGATGAGACAATAAACGAGCTAATAATGAGTTTAGCAAGTTGCATTCGCGAAAGTCCAGTGCGAGCTAAATCTGAGCCGATAATGGGAATCGCTACTGCTGTTCCATGACATTTACAACGCATCTCTTGCCACAGTTCATCTAGTGCGGTTGAAATAGAATCAGGGTCTGATTTAACTGTTAAATCATTGCTCATATAGCCGTATGCAGTGAGGAAGAAGCGCTTTTCATGTGAGCCAAGCGTAAGAGTTGTGCCAATTGGATAGCGCCAAAATTTGCCATAAGTTTTATTCTGGGCAAGTCTACGATCGCGCTCCTCAGCTTGTAATGCTGTTTCAATTTCTGCATCAAGTCTTTGACGATCATTGCGATACATCCGCGTTAAAAACTGACCCTGAACACTGGAGTCTCGAATGATTTCTCCAATTTCTGTATCGAAAACATCATTGAAACCAATGACCAGATGAGCATCTTGATCAAAGAGGTCGCCAACCCGAAGCTCTACTTGAGTGTCAGGCGAGGAAAGTTTTTGAGAGACGCAGAGTTTTGGGCGGTTTTGCCAAAGGGCGATCAAAAGAGAAGTGACGACTAAAGAAATGTAGCCATCAGATCCAAAATTAAGTCGCTCTGGTAAAAAGAAACTAGCAGGCTCCAAAAAGAGCCAGATTGCTCCAAAAGTACTTGAGAAAGAAGTCCAGAACTGCCCTAAACTCACCTTTCTTAAGAGCTGTAGCCAGACTGCGAAACCATCAAATTGCTTCAACATAAGAATGGGACCTAACTTCTGGATATTTGGTGCAGCCTCAACGTGCTAGTTGAGCTAGCTCATTAAAAATTGTGCGATAGTTCTTGACTCTCCTGCCGCTCTTCACATACTGGATGAGTTGATAGAGATATGTCGGAGGACCTGCGCGAAAAAAATCTCGTTGAGAGTGTTGAGCGACCTCATCATACGTTCTTGCGATCTGAGTTAAAGCTGCTTCTCCATCAAAAAGGTTCAAAATTGCTTCTCCTAGGCTACTTTGACCTGAAATGGCATCTTGAATTCCACGAATAATCGTTCGATTACTTTCGGATCTCCACGTAAAGGAACCCTGATAGATATAAGTTTCACCCACTTGTACCGCTTTAAGTGACAGCAGGAATTCAAATAGATCAAAACTACTGATGTATCGCGCCTCTTCTTCGGTAGGATAAAGAGTGGTTTGGATGACTTGACAGAGGTGATCGTTAATAGGTGTAAAGCGTCGTTCCCTGGCTCAATTAGCTGCCCTATACGGTCATGAAGAATATGGTGCGGATGTGCTGCGGTTACAAGCCGAATCTCGCTATCGTAGTCCCAAAAATAAACGAACCGTTCCAAAACGTCGCGCAGAAAATGCCCTTTCGAGGCTCGAATTGAGGAAATACCCAACGCATAAAGCAACAATAGACCTGGATAACGTTTGATATGGCTCACCCAAACTAATCCACTTTCTTGCTCTCGAATCAGTAATCGCTCAATCCATTCTCCTGCAAGGTTTCGCCACACGTCAGACTCTTCATCCCCGTAACGTCCGATTGCAGCAATAGCATTCATAGAGGGAGCACACGCTGTCTCTATGATTGTTGCGATCGCGGAGATTGTTTCCACAGTCGCACCATGACTTGCTAATGCAGAGAAGTCAGGAGAAGCTAGAACTTCTCGAACTCTGGCAATTTCCTGCTCTTTAATGTCCTCCATGTCTTCTAAGCCGAAGCGGGACTCTAATAACTGTTTGACCAGAATTTGAGCATTAGAAAAAGTGTCGAATGAAATCGGAGAATGAATAGCTGGTGGATGAAACTGAGTCGAAAAACTGATCGCTCGTCCTGTAGTTTTAACCTCCTGCTCAATCGTGCGTTGTTCTTGCTCCTCCTTGACGATCTGGTGAATTGCCTTCGCCAAATGTCTGGAGATTTTGTCTCGAAACTCATTACGAGTCACATAGCTATCAGTCAATCCTTTTGCATTGAGTGCTTGTCGATAGATTTGTAACCGTTCATATTGAACTGGATCGATCTGCTTCGACTGAGAAACGCGATCGCAAAAGTAAACAATACAGCGTTTTCCCTGATTTGCCGCTCGCTCTATCTCTTCAACGGTTCCCGAATCTGCTTCCGGTGTCGGAGTTCCAAGTCGATTCCAAAAAATGCCAATCAGAAGATCACACTTATCTACAAGCTGACGATTAATAACGGCTTGTCCACGTTCTTGTAGATCAGGAGTGGCATCGGTTTCCCATCCGATTGGAAGAAGCGCCATTTGCATTTCTTCAGAGTGCATCGCATTCCACCGCGCAATTTCTTCACGGATGATTGCTCTTTCCCACTTAACGTCTCTGGGACTGGCAATGAGGACTTGATATAGTCTTGCTGGCAGTGACATATGTTGGCTAGTACGGTTGCCCTAAATATAGCGTATTTATCTCAAGAAAATGCAACAAAAACTCTAAATATAGGAATTCAAAGCGGAATTATGACCGAGAAATCGGCACTATTCCTTGAATTGAAATTGTTTTGTTATCCGGCGAAAAATTGGAGTTCAGCACAAATAAACCATTGACTCGTACACCTTGAGCTGTGGCAGAACTAATTTCTAAATGCTCGAAGTACCCTGGATAACGTTGTTGCAATTCTTCGACAATGTAGAGCTGCACCAGCCCTTCTGCGCTCCATCCTGTTGCTGCGTTAGCTCGTAAAATCTCTGGTAATGTTGTCCCTGTTGCCTGAGTCAGAGATCGGATAAGGCTCAGATCGCTATTATTGATATTCGATGATAGTCCGAAAATGGCTTCACTCGCCCAAATCGCGCCCATATCTGCGGGTCCTAACGATTTCCCTCCACTTCCCATCGAGATCATAGTTAGGTGGCGATCTCCTGAAGATTGTAAATTTTGAGGTGTGGAGCATTCGATGCGGATTGCATTCTCTGACGTGAATTCCGATTCTGTCGCGACAGAATCGACCTGAACCAAGAAAGTTTGGTCTGCCCAGGTCAACCGCTTCGTACTTCGATTAAAGCGATCGCTGAGTTGCATCAAAGCATGACGAACACCACCTTGTGTCACTCGCGCTGTCACAATAAACCGATTGCTGTTGCGTGTTGCATCGGATTCTGTCTTTACAGTTCCTGGAAATACCAAATTCCCAAGCTTGATCCAGAACCGAGAACTTTGGGCTGCCATTTCTTGCAGTCGCATATTCAGTTGAGAAACTAAGCTTTCAGATGTTGCAAAGGACGCAACAGAAACCTGCTTGTACAACGATAAAAGCCAATCATTTAATCTACCGTCGCGCTCTGAATCCTGTACACCCTCGAGCATAAATAGAAGACGCGGAATTTTGCGCTGCGTTGCTTGATTCGTCTCTTTATGAATTGGCGAGTAGCCAGTATTATCTGCAACTCCGTAGCTTCTACCCACTAATAAAACGAATAGATCAGACTGATCAACACCATCCAGGTAGGCGTGTTCTGAGCTTTGATCTTGAGGTGTGATTTCTTCCCACATCACAGGGCGAGCGCCAATGCTGTAAAGGTACTGGCGCAGTGAAGCACGAAACGGATTCATCTCTGCATCTCTACGAGAGCTAATAAAAATGCCGCGATTCACAATCCATTCGCGGAACCGTTCTTCAGAGAGCATCTGCGGACGTGCAGTTCGCTCAATCTGTAAATTGTTCCACTGATCAGACTTCATGAATTTCCTACTCCTCAACTTACAACAGTCATTTCAGAACTAGAGCCAGAATTGGCGATCGCACTCCGCCAAGTAAACACCATTTAAGCGTAAGTTCGATAGTCGATCTGCTCCATGCAACAGGATTGGCAGTCTCGGTGGATGAAGTGCGCCGTGATGTAACAGCGTCAACTTCAACGTTGCGTCTAGAACATCATCAATTGGGACCTGATACCCTTCGGGACGAATCGTGATTCGCAGCGGACGCGCCACACCAATTTTTTCACTCACCTTAGTTGTGACCAGAATTGCCTCACGCTGCGATAGTCGCAGTGCTAGTCCACGATCGGGAGCCGCGATCGACCAAGTTCCACTCTGCTGAACCAAGCGATACAGCCGAGGAGCGCCCGACTTTCTACATTCGACCAGGATAAATCGAGCGTCGATCGCATCTGCCCACGTCAGCAGGTTGCTAACCTCCTCACCACAAAATCGACCGTCTCGATAGATTAGAACCGTCTTCCCACGCAGCTCATTTGCAGGGAGTAATGTTTCTAGGAAACGCTGTGGAATTTCTTCACCCTCGATCGCGGCATCTTCAGAACGAGCGCGAATGAACTCGCCTTGCTTGCCATACAAGCAGACTCCAGCACAAGCATTCATACTACCCGACAATCGTTTTTTAGCGGCTCTAGCAACATCTAACCCAACAAAACAATCTGCAACTTGTAGTGGCTCTGCCAAAACATAAGGCAGATTTCCCAATTTTGCTAACACACCCGGAATCACTTGATTCAACAGATAGGGGATTTGTACGGCTTGCAGGGAGTCCTCATAAATGACTTGACTCGCAATTCGTCGTCGGAGTAATCGAGAATAAATGCGGTGATAAAGGCTGCCGCTATCGTCATCATCTGCGCCACGATCGCTTTGAGGTAGAAACGCGAAAACAATGTCGGGAGGAACGGCAACCAGTTGAACAATTTCAGCCTCTAATTTTGCTCGTGCGATCGCACTTTTAGGATCACCAATCTCTACCTGCTGAGGATGTTCAGAAATTAGCAAAGTTTGAAATCCGTACCGTTTGAGACGTTGCTGAACTGACTGGAGAAAGACGGCAACTGCTGACTCCGCAGGCAATAGGTTTAAGACTGCGATGCTGATGGCTTTCGGTTGAGCCGATTGATTTTGGCGTTGGTAATCTCGGTGATGGCGATAAACGCCTCCACTCGACAAGCCGTTCAAAATGTTAGTACTGGTTTGTTTCACTCCTTTTCCAAACAAGAGTTGAGTTTGCTCGATCGGAGTTGTGGGATACCAGAACAAATTCGGATGACTAGTGCTGCAAATTGCAGGCTTTTTGAGATTGATTCCGTACCGCATCAAGGCTTGAGTTGCTTCTTCTCGGTATTGTTGCAGCAATTGTTGTCGATCGTGGTAGGAGATTTTAGTTGCTCGCAGCACAACTCCAAACTCTACACCAAGTTGATCAGCCGTTTCTGCGGTAATACAGGGACGTAGCGCCGCCATTGCGTATTGATAAACCGTTTTATTGGTCTTGCCAAATTTAACGCCAATCACAGGTTGCTCGTCAGGAGCTTCCACCAAGGCTTGTCGGCTCACTGCTCCAGTTGCTCGATTTAACAATGTTTGTCGATGCTCCGCGATCATACCTTGCAGTTCAACGATCGTTGCTGTACTACCAGATTCAATTTCTTCGACTTTTAGCCCAACTAAGAGTTGCTCAGGGTTGTGACGATAAGGATGCGTTTCAAAGAATGTTTCTAATGTTCCTTGGAACAGGATCGGACTATAGACTGACAAAGCTAAAGCAGGATGTTCTGCATGATCGAACTCAATTATTTCTGAGTTCAGGTCAGGCTGACGACGGACTTCTACACTCTGTTCAGCATAAACAAGCGTTGACGTGAAGGGACGAGTCACCTGCAAGATCTCCTTGGACAGCGAGGCTAGAATCGCAGGCGTAATCACTGGTTTCCGTACCCATTGCAGCGCTCCGGTTTGCTCAGTCGTTCCCGTGAGGGATTGCCAAATCTGATTCACCGCATTTTGCCATTCCGCGCTTGTCGGCAAACGCTCAGCCGCGATTGCATAAAACACGCCTTCATGCCAAATCACAGCAACGTGAGGAAATTGTCGAGAAAGTCGAAAACTCAATCGTCGTCCATCTTCTTGCTCCCGTGCAGGTGGAAATCGAAACCCGATTGTACGAATCTCAAGCGGCACGAGCAGCGAGATTTCACTCAAACAGGGAGATAACGTTGGGGATGCTAAAACTGCGGTCATCGGATCTCCTTCACACGGCAAATTGACACACTGAATTAAATTGACAAGCCCGACACTGATGCCCAGCATTCGGTGGGAAAAATTTGGCAAAGTTCTGCGGATCTTGTTTGTAACGCTGTAGATCCTGTTGATGCTGTTGAGCAATTCGGATCAACTCTGCTTGCAGTACTTTGAGTTGGTTCGGAGTTGCAGTAATTGGGTGTGACCACTGCTGGGACTCTACGTTATAAAACGAGGCGATCACCGAACGATTCGGATATAAATATTGAACCGCAAGCAGATAGACGTAAGCCTGCCGCAAGTCAAAGTCGGATCGCCCGGTCTTAATATCGATGATGTGGAGCGTTTCGTCTGGTTCGGTCACAATGCAATCGATCGCAGCAAACAAATTGAACTCTCGATTCTGATCCCGGATCACGATCGGATCTGGAAAGCCTTCGTCACCCCGACTGAGGAGCAAAAAATCCTTGCCGAGCAAAACAGGGTTTGCATGATACTGACGGAGGATCTGCGTCACGCGATCGCGAATTTCAAGTGGCTGGGTTTCAAGCCGCAAAATTCTTGAGATTTGACGCACACCGTTGCTGCGGCTCAAGAAGTACAAATCTTGATGAAACTCGTAAATTCCTTGCTGTACCAACAGTCCAACAGTTTGCGCTTCAGAATCTTGCTGAAGCAATGCTGCAATTTCTGGCTCTTTTTTACGAGCCTTCGCAAATCCTCGCTTCATTGGGCAGTGCCACTGCTCTCGTCCGATCGCAGGTTCAAATAAAGACCAAAGATTGTAACTAACAAACGGTCGCCATGTTGTTCGCATTCAAATCTCCTCAGAAGACGTTTCAAGGCAATGTATCGAATCGAAAAATTTTGAAACTTAACCGAAACAATCGAATTCAACATTGAAGGCAGATGTTAAGGATGTGACATGAGCTTTCAGTGCTTCCGCAGGGTTGACGAGGGAAATCAACTCTCTTCTTTAAGAGGTTATACCATGTTGATTTTTTTCGTCAACCCCTAGTATCATGAGAAAATAAAAGTTTAGGAGGTTGCTGTGAGCCATTCTTTTGGTCGCTGCATTCGTGAAGCTCGCCAGAATAAAGGGTATAGTCAACGCGACCTCGCAACCTTAGTAAAGGTAGACTATACGTACTTATCAAAGCTAGAGAATAATCGCGCTGATTATCCTCCCAAAGAAGATGTTATTCAGGCGCTGGCTGAACATTTGGACTTAGACGCAGAAGAATTGAGTTATTTGGCTGGGCGAATTACACCAGAGGACGCAAAGATAGTTCAAGAACTTGCCAAGACTTATCAAAAGCAAATGCCAGTTCTGCTACGAAGAATGCAAGATCCTAAATTTGTTGAGCAGTTAATGCAAAAGCCACCAGAACCAGATGTATGAGGAGTGCGAATTTTGAGCGTTATCAAACCCTATCGACGGCTGAATAAGCGTCAGATTGAAGAGCAGGCAAATCATCTTTTGCGCCAGATGCAAGGGACAGTCAATGCTCCTAAGTGGCCCTACATTGCAGATCGAGTCACTAACTTTCTAAATTTATCGATCGACTGGGAACACATCGAGCCTGATACTGGTGGAATCGTTGCAGCCCGAATCTACCCTGGACTTCGGTTGATTCAACTCAATCTCGCTTTTCCTGCAATTCAAGATAATCGCGGGTTAGAACAATCTTCGCTGGCTCATGAAGTGGGACACTGGATGCTTCATGTGAATCAAGACGAAGCAGATGGATTCGTTAAACAGTTAGGTTTTGCTTTTGACCAAGATCTGACTCAACAGCCTTTCTTATGCCGTAACGTCACTGAACAGCGGATTTATCGACAGCAGAACCAAACTCAGGCGGATTGGATGGAGTGGCAAGCTCAGTACTTTGCAAGCTGTTTACTGATGCCGCGCTATAAGTTGGAAGAAGTCCGCAAAGGGAGAGACTTAACGAATCCAAGGCATTTAGATGCGATGCGGGATGAGCTAGGAGTCACGATTACTAATCTCAAGCATCGCCTGAGAGACTTGGGTTGGATTCAAATCGTTGAAGGTTCAAAGCAAATCTATGCTGGCAATATGCTGTTTGAGGACTCGAATTTGTCTCAGTAAGTCGTTTGATTGTTCCGGTCAGGTTTGATCCTCATTTCATTCTTCTGAGTTGGGGGACTAATTTGTTCTCTAAGTATGAGAGTTATAAAAGTTACTCCTGCTTTTCTAAGCCTGTGTCACAATTGAGCAGAGTATCGCGGAATGCCGCGATCGCAGTTAGTATCTTTTAGAACGCTGTCTTTCAAATGAGACTGTCTTCCTCATGCAGATGAACCTCCCCTTATTTTTCGACGACCTAGATGCCCAGATCATGAGCAATCTAGTAGATGCTAGTCGACAAGCTGAAGATTTTGAGCCTATTGAACTGCTGGAAAAAGTTCATTCTCATTTGGAGCTTGCGCGTTCAAAGGCAGCAACACATCCAATGATTCATCTGCGATTGGCGGAGGCGTTGACACAGACTTACAGTGTGGTGGTAGAGAGATGGGCAGAAATTCCTGGAGCCGCTCAGAATTGGTTGAAAGGAGCGATGCTTTATTTCGTAAACTTGAACGATTCGGATCATGATTTTGACTCTCCGATCGGGTTTGAGGATGATGTTGAAGTTCTCAATGCTTGTCTGCTGTTTGCAGGATTGGAGGCACTGTGTTTGAACCCAGAGGAGTTTGACTAATGCCAGGAATTCTTGCCCCTGGAATGCGGGTGCTTTGTCGAGATGCGGAATGGCTCGTGCAGCGAGTCGAGGCATCAAATGATGCGGGGACTCATCATGCGGTTCATGTGGTCGGTGTCGATGATCTGGTGCGGGGTCATCAGGCAATATTTCTGACGCAACTCGATCGCATCGAGCCAGTTGATCCGCGAAAGACAAAGCTGGTTCAGGATGATACCAATGGATTTCGTCGTGCCAAATTGTTTCTAGAAGCGCAACTGAGACAAATGCCTGCCGCCGGAGAGGAACCGGATTTGCAAGGATTGGGAGCATTCGATCCGATGCCATTTCAGGTGACGACTGTGAAACGCGCTCTCGAACAACTGCGCCCTAGACTTCTGCTGGCGGATGCCGTTGGTTTGGGGAAAACGATTCAGGTGGGAATGGTTTTGACTGAATTGATGCGACGAGGACGGGCAAACCGCATTCTGGTGCTGACTCGAAAATCGATGCTGACTCAGTTTCAAGCAGAATTATGGAATCGATTTGCCATTGGGTTAGTGCGGTTAGATTCTAAAGGAATCGCCAAGCTAAGATTGCGAATTCCCACGAATAAGAATCCGTTTGAGGTTTATCACAGAGTCATCATTAGTACGGATACCTTAAAGGATGCAGGTCGTTACCGCCACTTCTTAGAGGAAACTCGCTGGGACGTGGTGGTGATTGATGAGGCGCATAATGTGGCGGGTGCGAGTGTGCCGGAAAATCATCAAGCGCATCGACTTGCTCGATTGCTGTCTCGTCGAACCGATAGCATTTTGTTAACCACTGCAACGCCTCATAATGGAAAGCGCGAAACGTTTGGCAGATTGATTTCTCTGCTTGATCCATCTACGATTCCTGATCCTCGATATCGGGACTATGATGCAGATGATATTCGTGGGTTTTACTTGATGCGATTCAAGGAAGACATTCGCGATCAGGTTGGGCAGCAATTAACCGATCGGATAGTGGTTCCTTTAGCTGAAACGTCATCTCAAGCCACCGCAGGCGAAGAAGCGGTCTACAGTATTTTGGGAGAGTTAAGACAACTGGCGCAGGCTGCGATCGCGTCTGGAAATGCTTCAGATTGGCGCAATCAGCGATTGATTCAGTATGGCTTGTACAAGCAATTTCTCTCTAGTCCGGAGTCTTGTCGATCGACCATCTCAAAACGCATGAAGCGCCTAGAGTCGGAAGCGGCGGATCACCCTGAACTTCCTTATTTAAGACAGCTAGAAACTGTCCTGAAAAAGCTGTTGCTCTCCGAATCTTCTCGGTTTCGGCTTTTGCTCGATCAGCTTCGGAAGATGAATTGGACAGGGCAGGCGAACAGTCCTCGGATTCTGATTTTTACAGAGTATGTTGAAACTCAGAAAGCGTTGGCACAAGCGATCGCGACTGTCTTTAAGCTTGCTCATAGTGAAAAGTTTGAGGATCAAGCTAAACAAGCGATCGCTTCGATTAGTGGCGCTTGTCCGGATGTGCATTTGATGGCAGCCGTGGAAGCATTTGGAACACAATCTTCTCCGGTACGAATGATGATTGCGACCGATGTGGCATCAGAAGGAATTAACCTGCATCATCAATGTCACCACGTAATTCACTATGATTTGCCTTGGTCGATCATTACGCTGATTCAGAGAAACGGACGGGTTGATCGCATCGGACAGACGCAAACACCGATTCTGAGATATCTCATGGTCGAAACGGAAAACGGCTTGCTCAACGGAGATGCTGCGATTTTTGAGCGGTTGATCGACAAAGTTGAAGAAATTAACCGAACCGCGCGATCGGGAGAAAGTCAACTCAAACTGTACGATCCGGAGAAAGAAGCGGAGTACATTGCTGAACAGGGATTGTTGAACGGCGATCGCTCAGTTTTGGAGCGAAGCACTTCTAGAGAAGCCAGTGAAATGGAGACGATTCTTTCTACCGCAAATCTCAAAGATGACGATGATTTGCTGGCGTTTCTGCTCGGAGAGGAAACGAATGAAGTAGAAGAACCGATCGCGCTTCCTTCGTTTGCTCAACCGAACTCTCGGATTCGGTTTTATTCAGATATTGAGTTCTTGAAAGAAGCCTATCGACTCTTGCAGGAAACGCATCGAGACTATCCGGATTTGGATGTGGAAGGGAAAATGATTACGCTGACGGCTCCAGCAGATTTGAAGCGGCGGTTAGGGGCATCGAGTCGTCAGAATGACATTATTTTTGGGGCAACTGCGATTCCTCAAGAGGCTTGGACTGAGCAAGATCAGTTTCGGCTTACCGATGATGTGGAGCGGGTGAAATTGGCGATTACCGCAGCCCGAAATACTTCGGGGTACTGGTCGAAAGAACTGTTGTGCAGTGAAGCGCATCCGATCATGCAGTGGTTGGTTGAGCGATTGTTGATGCAGTTTTCGCGTGAAGAAGCGCCGATCGTCACTTCTAAACATTTGGCAGTCGGAGAATTGGCGTTTTGTTTTATTGGACAAGTGCCCTCGAAAGCCGGATCGCCGCTCGTAGTTGATGCTCATGCAGTGCGGATTCGTCCGGGCGGTGGGAGTGAAATTGCATCCCTGCGCGAAACCTTGATTGCAGCAGGATTTGAGCAATTGGCAAATACCAAAACGCCTGCAAAAGCGGAACCTGCTCAGTTGTTATTGACGGCAGCCGTGGAAGCGAGTTTGGCACATTTGATCGGATTGGAGAAAGAGCGGCAGGAAAAGATCATGCCGTTGTTAAGACAGGAAGAACGGCGGTTACGAGAGTGGAAAAAGAAACGTCGATCGATCATTGAGCAGCAACTCAAAGATCTTGATCCAGACGGAAATACCGCGAAACGATTGCGCCAAGCGCGTGAAGACATGGAAAAATATATCGACGATCGCCAGAAGAATTGGCGCGATATGCACCTGTTACCGGGAGAATCTCCGATTACTCGGTTAGTGTTAGTGATTGAAGGAGTCGAGTAAATGCCGCTAGATTTTGCCATTCAAAACGTTGGTGAGTACTACTCGTCTCATTATCTCGATACGACATTCTCGAAAGATGCTCAGAAGTTTACGCAGTCGTGGAAAGAGGCAGGGGCAGCGGCAGCACCTCGGCAGTTGCAGCGATTAGGAAAGCTCTACTTTCGAGCAAAAGCGGATGCTTTGGAGGAAGCGGACTGGACACGGCGCTGGAATGCAGGAACGGATTTAGCAGCATGGCATGGGGAACTGTTGCGATCGCTCAATTACAATTTCCAACGGCAGGATTTTCCTGTTGAGGCAGGAGATGTCGTTGTGCCAATTTTGGGACTGCTGAAGCGGTTCGGGCAACCTTGGCTGGTGATTTGTGAGACCGTGTTTTGTATTCCCGATGCCGCATTGCCCGATGGTGCGGCGATCGAAGATCCATTAGAGATGGAGCCTTTGACTGAGCAGTTAAGTGAACCGATTCATAAGCTGTGTGCAGGGGATTGGGGACGAGCGATCGCGGCAATTTTCAAAACGGAAGATGCGCCCCGTTGGATCATGCTGTTGGCGGGGAGTCGGATTTTATTGCTCGATCGGAAAACCTTTGCGAATGGGCGATGGTTAGCGTTTGATTTGGATGAAGCGTTTGGACGGAATGAGAAAACGACATTTGAACAGATAGCGACGTTTTTAGCGCGGGAGACATTAGCGCCGGATAGTGAATCGGTGGATTTGCTGCATGACACCTTAGAGGAGCAGAGCCATAAATTAGCGCATGGTGTGACCGAGGATCTGCAAAAATCGGTGCGAGATGCGATTCAGGAATTGGCGAATGAATGGGTCAGCGATCGTCGTCGTCGGAATTTGTCGATGACGACCGATGAAGAAGGGATGCCTGTGACCGCAGAGCGGCTGAAACAAGAGGCATTAACCTTTGTGTATCGGCTGATTTTTTGTTTTTATGCTGAAGCACATGGATCAGAGTTGGACATTTTGCCGATTAAAGATGATGCGTATCGATTGGGCTATAGTTTGGAATCGCTGCGGGATTTGGAGTTAGTTCCACTTTCGGAACAGTCAGCAGAGGGAACTTACTTTCAAACGCATCTGACGCATTTGTTTACGCTGATTCACGAGGGGTTTCATCCTCGACAAACTGAGGAAGACCCGAATCAATTGCAGATTGGCTATGCTCAGACGCTTCGCACGTTTGAGTTACTGCCTTTGACCGCAACGTTGTTTGATCCGAAAGCAACCCCGCTTTTGAGTCGATCGCGCTTGTCGAATCGGTGTTTGCAGACGGTGATTAAGTGTTTGTCGTTGAGCTATGACTCGAAGACCAAAACGACGGGACGAGTAAACTATGCGGATTTGGGGATTAACCAGTTGGGGGCAGTGTATGAGGGATTGCTGTCTTATAAAGGGATATTTGCCGATCGAGATTTGATTCGGGTGAAACGGGCACAAGACAAAGCCGATGATCCGAAAGCGCAGACGTGGTTTGTACCGAAAGAGCGGTTAGAGGAATTCAAGAAAGATGAAGTGGTACGGCTAGAGGATGGCAAGCCTCGGATTTATCCTAAGGGTAGTTTTTATTTGCATTTGTCGGGACTCGATCGAGAACAAAGCGCGTCGTATTACACGCCGGAAGTGTTGACGAAATGCTTGGTCGAAGAAACCTTGCGTCCATTGTTGCAGGACTATACCGCGCAGGATGCCGATCGCATTTTGCAGCTAACGGTGTGTGAACCCGCGATGGGAAGCGGGGCGTTTTTGAATGAGGCGGCGAATCAACTGGCAGAGCATTATTTGCGGTTGAAGCAGGAGGAATTGGGAGTGTCGATCGATCCTACGGACTATCAGGATGAATTACGACGGGTGCGGCATTACATCACGACGCGGAATCTGTACGGGGTGGATTTGAATCCAACGGCGGTCGAGTTGGGAGCATTGTCGCTGTGGCTGAACTCGATGCACCGAGTCAAGATTGAGGAAGATGAGCAGGTTCGCTATGTGCGGGGGGCGACTCCTTGGTTTGGGTTGCGACTGCGATCGGGTAATAGTCTGATCGGGGCACGTCGATCGGTGTGGACGAAGGCGCAGCTTTTAGCGGGGATACATCTTAAGAGTGGGAATGAGGCAGTCGAGCCTCGGCAACTGAAGCCAGGGGAATTACGCCAACCGCATGAGGTGTATCACTATCTGGTATTTGACCCGGATATGGTTCCGACTGCGGGCGATCGATTAGTGCGGCAGTTTAAGTTGGCGGAAAGCGATCGAGCGAAACTGTGGATCAAGCAGGAAGTGAAACGGGGCTGGACAGAGACCGAGGTGGATCTGGCGCTAGAGGTGAGTGAGTTGATTGATGCTCATGAGCGGCAGTATGCACAGGAACGACTGGCGGCGTTGGAGAAAACGAAGTGTCCGGCGAGTGTGTTTCCTCATGCGCCTGTGACGGAGGCGGGATCGAGTTTGGCAGACCAGGAAGCGGTGAAGGCGAGTTTGGAATCGACTTCGGGGAGTTTTCAACGGTTGAAGCTGTTGATGGATGGGTGGTGTGCGCTGTTTTTCTGGTCGATGGATGAGGTGGAGGCGTTGCCTCGGCGGGAGGATTGGCTGGAGTCGGCGCGGTTTTTGCTGGGGGAATGGGGGGATGAAGCGACGGAAGGGGAGCGACTCAGCATTAAGGCGTTGCGGCTGAATTTTGATTGGGCGAGTTTGCTGAGGGCAACGGCGGGGGCGGAGTTGAATACGGATTTGCTGTGTGGGGCGGTGGGGTGGTATCGCGTCGGGCGGGAGATTGCGGAACAGGAACGGTTTCATCATTGGGAATTGGCGTTTCCTGAGATTTTGGGGTGTGATGCGAGTCAGTCGAAAGGGTTTGATGTGATTGCAGGAAATCCACCTTGGATTAAAGTAGAATGGTCAGACGATTCGCTGCTAACAGATTTTGAGCCACTTCTGGGCATTCGTGCGGGTTCCGATTTCGATGAAGCACGATTACAACTGCTAAACTTCGAGAACGAGAGACAAATCTATTTGAATGCACAACGGGTAAGGCTAGGTGCTGTGGCATTCTTGAACTGTCATCGGTTGTACATAGTCTTACGTGGCAGTCAGGCAAATTTGTATAAAAGCTTTATTACTAAAAGTTGGAGCTTGTTAAGTATCAATGGATTTACAGGATTAATTCATCAAGACGTTCCAGGACTCTACGACGATTCTAAAGGTTGGCTTCTAAGATTGGCTTCTTATCCTCGTCTCGTAAAACGCTTTCACTTCAAGAACGAAAAGAAACTTTTCCCTGATGTTGATAATGGAAAAGATTTTAGTTGCTCTGTTTTTCGTGGAATTGAAAAAACCGTTAACTTCATTCAAATGGTTAATCTTTACATTCCCACTACTATAAATGCTAGTCGTTCTGACTCAGAAAGCAATACTCGCCCTATTCCAGGTATTAAAACAGATGATGGTAAATGGGAAACAAAGGGGCATCACGGTCGAATAGTTACTATACAAGAGGAAGCTCTCAAACTTTTCAACGTGTTACTTGAACATTCCAAAATACCTATCCTTGCAACCCGCCTACCTCAAATTCACGCACACCAGCTTATCACTGGAATTGAGAAAATAAACAATGCACCAAAATGGCTTCCTAGCCTAAAGGGAAAATATAGCGGTACTGTTATGTTTGAGGAGAAATCTTCTCAGCGTGATGGAGTTCTTACTTGTCAAAAACACCCAAGCTTTCAACCAAAAGATACCTCAGAATGGGTTCTAAGCGGTTCTCACTTCTATGTTGGTACTCCCTTTAATAAAACAGCTAGATCAAACTGCAATCACAATAAAGCCTACGATGATGTTGATTTAACTATTATTAATCCAAACTACCTGCCTAGAGCCATATATCACCCTGGTGATCGCGAAGGATGCACAACTAACTTTAATGCGAAGATACCAAAACTTGCGGAGTTTGAATATGTAACTAAATTCTATCGATTTGTTAATAGGAAAATGGTTGATTCTGGTACTGAAAGAACTTTTTCTACTGCGATCATGCCATTGGGCGTAACTCACATTGATGGAGTATTTTCAGTCACTTTTGAGGATTGCAAAGACCTAGTAGGATTTGCATCTTGTAGCTTCGCCTTGCTCAGTGATTACCTTATTCGTGTGTCAGGGCGGACAAACATACGAGAGTCAGACTTAAAGATTCTCCCCAAAATCTCAGATCCCTGGCTCACCCCCATCATGCACCGAGGACTCCGCCTCAACGCCCTCACCACCCACTACGCCGATCTCTGGTCATCCGTCTCCCTCCCCCAACTCCCCCAAGACACCTGGGCTTCCCGCCCCGAAATGTCCCCGCTCATCGATCACTTTGAATCCCCCTGGCACGATCTCAACCCCCAACTCTGGAGCTACCACTCCCCCCTCCGCAGCGACTACACCCGCCGCCAAGCCCTCCTCGAAATCGATGTCCTCGTCGCCCTCGCCCTCGGACTCACCCTCGACGAACTCCAGACCATCTATCGCGTCCAGTTCCCCGTGATGCGCCAATACGAACTCGCCGACGAATACGACTCCAAAGGACAACGCCTCCCCAGCACCGATCGCAAATCCGCAGGCGGCAAAGAACTCCGCGAACTCCGCAAATCCCACGCCAACGAATCCCCACTCACCGTCAGTTGGTCGATCGACGACGGACTCCAAACCGTCACCAAAACCTTTTATCCGCCCTTTGTGAAATGCGATCGAGAGGCAGATTACGAATACGCCTATGCGTTCTTCAAAGCAAAATACGGAATCAAGGAGGTCGCAAGCTGAAACCCGCTTCACTTCCCATAGATTCAGACTAAGATCTGACCAGTACTAGGCAGGTATCCCCAATGACTTCCACCAACTCATCCCCCCTCGATCGCTATCCAGACTGGAAACTCGAAGATGCCAAAGCCAGATTCAGCGAAATCGTTCGACTCGCACGAGAGCAAACTCCGCAGCGCGTCACAGTTCGAGGTGAAGATGCAGTCGTGATCATCTCTGCTCAAGCATTTGCCAAACTGCTGCCTCTACTAGAACAGCCAAATCTCCACACCTTACTCTCTCAATCCCCGTTGAGCCGCTTAGACTTTGAGCAATCCAGCATTCAATCGCCCGTTCGAGATGTTGAACTATGAAAGGTTGGCTACTAGACACAAATATCATCTCCGAACTTCGCAAACCGAACTGTCGTCCAATTGTCAAACAATGGTCTGATAGTCAGCCGCCCCAATCCTTTTACCTAAGTACAGTCACGCTGGCAGAAATTCGCTTTGGCATTGAGAGAACCCCAGATCCCGCCTTTCGTCAAGAATTAACCCAATGGCTCAATCAAACTTTGCGCCCTTGGTTTAGCGATCGCATCTTAGAAGTCGATGAAGATGTAATTCTAACTTGGAGGCAAATGGTCGAAACAGGACGAAAGCAAGGCTATACCTACAGTCAACCTGATCTTTTTATTGCAGCCACAGCCGCCATGCACACTCTTTGTGTCGTTACTCGCAATATCGCAGACTTTCAAAAATCAGGTGTTACGGTCTTTAATCCATTTACGGATTTTCAGCCCTAGTGACCAGACTCTAGAAAGCTAACTCAAAAGCCATCCTCCCATGCGCCCCAAACACCCCCTCCTCCAGAAATGCCTGACCTATCTCGAAAAACTGCCCCATGTGCAAGTCGAAACTGAAGTGGGAGCAATGCCGTATGTCGAAGATGTCTTAGCCGATGGAAAAATCACCATTCGCACTCCTCAAGGGGCTGCCACCTATATTGCTGTCATTCGATCCGATACTACGATCGAAACGCTTTCTTTTGTAGTCGAGTACATCAACCACTTAAAACAGAAACTTACAGAAGAGAGAAGACCCCTCCTAATCGCAGACAATTTCTCGAAACTCACTCAGAAGGAACTCATCCGAGCAGATATTGAATTTATTGACACTGCTGGCGACTGCTACCTAAACAGTCATGCGCTCTATCTCCTCACTTCCAACACCCCACTCACAACCGAAAAAACTCCAAAATCGCTCGAAATTACACCCTCTATCTTGCAATTGATGTATGTCTTGTTAAGAACGCAACAACCTGACATCCCGAAATATTTCTTTGGGCAGCTTGCACACTTTGCGGGCATTCCTCAAAGAAGCGTCGAATCATTTCTCGATCGCTTGTGCAGACTTAACTACTTGCAGCGTCAACCAAAGTCAGGATACCAAATCATCAATCATAAGAAACTACTAGAGCGTTGGGAGCTTGGCTATGCAGAGAGCCTACGTTCCAAATTATTCATTGGAACCTATGCCCCCTCATCAGGGAAACGATTCTCCGACATCGAAGCACAAATTATCGATCGTGCAGAAGACGAACAGTATCTAATCGGTGGTGAATTAGGAGGGGCACTTGCTACAAAATATCTCAGCCCGATTGGTGCAACCCTACATTTACCAGAAGACAAAAATCCAACCCCTCTATGCCTGCAATTAAAGCTCAAACCTGATTCAAGAGGAACCATTACTTTCTTGCGCCAGTTTGGAAATAATAGTAATGAATGGATATGGGAGAATCCACCAGCCCCAATGCTTGCCGATCCGCTTCTAATTCATGCTGAGATGATGACTCTAGCAACCGACGAACGCATCCGAGAAACAAGCGATCGCCTGTTTGAGCAGCACCTAAATCACCTCTTCGAGCAGTATCTATCCGTTGAGGCTTTTTAGGAATGTCTGAATCCAATGCTCAAATTGATCAAGCCACTAGAGAAATGCTGGCAGATTTGAAGGAAATTGTCGATCGCCTCGAACTTCCGATATTGCTCATTGGAGCCAGAGCCAGAGTGCTAATTTTTGATAGTCAGTACTCTGAGGGACGCAAGACTACTGATTGGGATCTCGCGATCAAGATGGATGACTGGTCGCGCTACCAAAGCCTCATATCTGAAATGACTCAAATCGAAACCGCTCGGTTTGAGACAACCCGTGTCCAGCATAAATTTATTCATCGATCGACCAGGATAGAAGTAGATATCGTCCCATTCGGAACAATCAGCGATGAGCAGCAAGAAATCACTTGGTCAGACGGCAACCAAATGAGCGTTTTAGGATTACAAGAAGCATTTTTGACCGCTCATGTTGAGAAAATTGATGGAATTGAAATTCGAGTATTGAGTATTCCAGCGATCGTCGGTCTAAAAATTTTGGCGTGGCACGAACGACAAGAAACAAAAGATTTGCTCGACATTGCACACATTCTTGGAAACTATACAGATGAGCAACGTATTGAAGCAGCCTTATCTTCTGAAATTGAGCAAGGGCAACTTAATTATGAGAACGCTTCATGTGCCTTAATCGGTCAAGACATTAAAACGATTTTCCAAAACGCAACCCTAAGCAAAATTTGTGAATATCTATCACAGCTTATCGAACAACAAAATCGCTACTTCCCTCGGTTGATTTCTAAAGATTTACCTAATGATGTATGGGATGAAGAATTTGATATTATTGTCGATCAATTCAATGCTCTTCGGTATGGAATTTCAGCTAATAAAGAATCACCGGGTAGGCATGACTAAACTTTCTACCTCCTATCTTAAACCCAATTAGCCTAAATTCACTCCAATGATTCTTTTTTCGATGTCTAATAAAATAACAAAAACCAGATTGTTAGAAGACTACAGTTTTGGACTTAGAGATTTTTCAAATAAGAATCTGAAAGCAAGTGGAGCCAAGCCTGCTAATCTTGTTGGAGCAACTTTAGAATCTGCTGATTTTACAGGAGCAAAATTACATCGTGGAGATTTTACTAATGCGAATCTGAGAGGATGCAATTTTCAGAAGGCAATATTTGGCGGAGCAAATTGTCAAGGAGCAAACTTTGAAAGAGCAAATCTTCAAGGCGCAGACCTCGAAGGAACTCGCCTTCAGAATGCAAATCTTCAGTATGCAGATTTGAGAGGAGCAAATCTTAAAGAAGCTGTTCTCACGGATGCTAATCTAGACAGAGCAATTTACGACGAAACAACTCTTTTTCCTGCAAATACAGACTTGAGCAGAGCTTATAAGATTGAGCGGTATTCTAATTTAAGAAACGCAGATCTAAGGAGACAAAATCTTGAAGATGCCAACCTTCGTGATGCTGATTTAACAGATGCAAATTTAGAAGCTGCAAACCTCAAGGGAGCAAATTTACAAGGAGCAATTCTAAGTAATGCGATTCTAGAAGGTACTAACTTAGAAAATGTCCTTTACGATAGAAGTACTAAATTCCCTACAGGCTGTACACCTACTGGAGATTTATCTTTCATAGGAGTTAGATCTGACCTACGTAATTCCATATTGAAGGAAAAAGATCTTCGAGATGCTGATTTGCAGGAGGCTGATTTACGCAACCTTACTCTATACAAAACAAATTTCCTTCGAGCTAATCTACGAGGAACTAACTTACAAGGAGCAAGGCTAAATCGAGCGAACTTTGATGAAGCTGATTTAGAGGGACTCAATTTGTCCGATCGTGGCATACAAAATACAAGTTTTCAAAGAGCAAATCTAAGTAAAACTAATCTAAAGCAATCCAAGCTTCAAGGATCGGATTTTTTAGATGCAAGGCTGATCGATACGAACTTGTCAAATGCAGACCTTAGCAGAGCTAATCTAAATGGAGCTAATTTAAGTGGAGCCGATCTTAGCAGAGCAAATTTAAGAGGGGCAGATTTACAGAACGCAGTGTTTCAGAATACAAACCTAAGTCACGCGCTTGTCGATTCAAAAACAAAACTTTCTAACCAGGTATCTCTACTTGGAACTTATTTCCTTACTCCTAAGTCAAATTTTGAAAAAGCTGCATTTCAAGGACAGGACTTATCTCACGTTGACCTCTCTGAATCAAACCTTCAAGAAGCTAATCTATCGAGTACTAAGCTAGATAGTGCGAACCTTCAAAAAGCGAACTTGGTCAACGCTAATTTACAAAGAGCTAGTTTAATCAAAGCACTTTTACAAGAAGCAGATTTGCAAATAGTCAATTTTAGAAATGCCTGTTTAATCATGGCTAATTTACGAAGAGCAAAGCTTATTGGTGCAAGCTTTGAAGGCGCTGATCTCAGATGTGCTGATCTCACAGGTGCTATTCTGCCGCCGAAACACTTGCTAGAGAAAGAGACGACTCTGGATGAAACCATCCTAGATGAGTGTATATACGTTACAGAAGAGCAACACTTCCTAGCCCAAATGTCAGCACAATCATTGATGGGGAAAGCCAAACCCAAAATAGATAAAGCTAGGGAAGAAGTTTTATCGTCGATCGCTCATCGACGAGGACAGGACAAATTTAGGAATGCCCTATTACAAGAGTTTCAATATCGTTGTCTTATTACAGGCTGTGACGCTGACGCTGCTCTCGAAGCGGCTCATATCATTCCGCACTGCCAGACCGAAGATAACGACCCCAAAAACGGATTACTTCTTCGTGCGGACATTCATACTCTGTTCGATCTGCATCTGATTGGAATCGATCCAGACAGTATGAGGTTGGAACTTCATCCAAGCATTGCACGTAAAATCCCATATCAACAGCTTCTTGAGACAGCATTCAAATGGGAAGAAGATGTCATACTGTACGGTTTGATCAAGGAGAGAACGACTGCTTTGAAACAGCGATTTGACGAATTCAGAAGAAATGCTTCCTAAAAAAGAACTCAGTGGAAATGATAAGCATACAAGAACAAGAAAATACCCGCCTTTTTTCTGCTGTGACTACAGCCTCTCCGGTGCTGAGCAGGTCATATTTATAACTTTCAAGCTCTTTTCTAATTCGCCATTTTTGATCCATCCTCCAGATTCAGGATGACAGGCGCTATGTAGCACCCATCTCACAGAATTTATAATTTTTTTCAGAGTAAATAGAATATCCGTACTCTGGCGGTCTCAATTTGTTCTGCGTCGTCTAAACTTTGAAAACGTCGGCATTATTAATTCTCTGTTCGAGATCCAATCTGATTATGCTTCCCGCTCACCTCGCCGAAAATATTCGCAGCCAAGTTCTGTACTACCTGCAATCGACCTTTGAGTTTCGCGATCCGAGGGTGAGTCAGGCATTTGAGCGATTTCTAGAAGACCCAGAACGAGGCATTTTCAAGGGTGCATGGATACAACTACGCCGCCCGTTTCGCCCCACACCCAGACCCGAAGGCGGCGGAGACTATCAACCGCCCTTTGATTTGACCGTTCTTTTCTACCCATTTGCCCACCAGTCACGAGCATGGCGGCGACTCACAAGCAAAAACCATCAACCTCAACCCACCTTAATCACGACCGGAACAGGTTCAGGTAAAACAGAATGTTTTCTCTATCCGCTGCTCGATCACTGTCTCCGATCAAAACAAGCTGAAAAGAAGGGCATTAAAGCGATCGTACTTTACCCGATGAATGCTCTCGCGACTGATCAAGAGCGCCGTTTCGCTAAAGCTATCTGGAACGATCCAGCACTCAAACAAGCAGGCATTCGAGTTGGCAACTACACCGGACGCTTTGATGCTACGAATCCGAACTCTAAAGACTCTGGCACGACTCAAATGGGTCAAGACCACGGCATCACCCATCACAAAACACTGCTTGATTCACCTCCTGATATCTTGCTGACCAACTACAAGATGTTAGATTTCCTGCTATTTCGTCCACAGGAACAAAGCCTGTGGCAGCAGAACGAACCTGGTACGCTTCAATATTTAGTCCTCGACGAGCTACATACCTACGATGGGGCACAGGGAGCCGATGTTGCTTGTCTCATTCGTCGCTTAAAAGAACGATTGAGCATTCCTCAAGGTAAGCTCTGTGTTGTTGGAACCAGTGCCACAATGGACGATCGAGAACGCAGCGATCGACAAGGCGGAATCGTCGATGCAATGGAAACAGGCAGCGATCGACTCGCTCGATTTGCCAGTACTTTATTTGAGGAAGACATCCCACCTGATGCAGTGATCGGTGAAGATCGGCTTACCGTTGAAGAAATTGTCAAGCCTACCGACCTGATTGCGCTTGATTTGCCTCATCCAAACGATTGTGAGCCTCATGCGGATGAAGATGCTACCACCTATGTGATTCGTCAAGCAAAACTCTGGAACGCACCTGCATTCATTGAGCCTGAACCGATCGAATCCTGGTCGATTAAGCTCGGTGAATGGCTAAAACAGACAGAATTGTTTAAGCATCTGTTGAATGTATTTGCAGCGGCAGAACAATCCAATGAAGCACCTTTAACTTGGACTCGATTAGTTGAACAGCTTGCCAGTCGAGATTTAGCGTTCTTAGAATATCTGCAACTGCGCGATCGTAAACGCATTGTGACTTCGTTTCTGGCACTGGTCGCTCATGCTAAAGAGCTTCGCAGTGGAAAAGCCTTTCCCCTTGTTCCGACTCAAGTTCAGCTTTGGGTGCGAGAACTGACGCGAATTGGCAGAATCGTCTCCGATGCCCCAGCGTTTGGCTGGCTAGATGAACCGTTGGGTGATCTCAAAATCCTGCCTCCGTTTCATTGCAGTGAGTGTGGTGCTTCTGGCTGGATTGGAATGCAGGATCGAGAGAAAGATTCTACGATCGCGGCTAAAGGCATTCAAGGCTTTAAGCTGATTGATGATGTCAAAGCGATTTATCGAGGTTGGTTTGGTTCCAAAGGCACGCATGATCCAAGAATTGTGCTGATTGTTCCAGATCCGGAGGGTGCGATCGCGCCTGCTGACCTCTTTGGTGTTTGGAACATTCACCCCACAAGCTTAGTCATCCGCAAAGGCGAAGGTCCTTGTCCGCTTTCAGATGATCTACGTCGCTTCCGAATTGCTTTCAATCAAGACACCGAACAGCCCGCAAATGGCAAGCAATTGGGTGTACAAGCCTGCCCCTGTTGCAGTTCAAGAGAAAGTATTTTCATCATCGGTTCTCGTTCTGCAACGCTCTCTAGCGTCATGGTCGATGAGTTGTTTGGCTCGACCCTCAACAGCGATCCAAAGTTGCTTGCTTTCACAGATAGCGTTCAAGATGCTTCTCACCGAGCCGGATTCTTATCTGCTCGTACCTACAATTTCTCATTCCGTACAGCCTTACAGCACGTGATCGATCATGCAGGCGCAGACGGATTACCGTTAGCTGAATCTGGAAAACGCCTTCTAGAATGGTGGGGAACTCCGGGACTCGGAAGACCCGGAACACTCAAAGGAGCGATCGCGTCTCTCCTGCCGCCGGATCTCTATGATTATCAAGACTATCTGACCTACCGTAACAACTCAAAACAAGCAGTTCCGCCCCCTGCTTTACTCAATGCGATCGAACAGCGTTTAACTTGGCAAGCCACCAGTGAATTTGGCGTGATGCTTTTGCGGGGACGAACAATGGAGGCAAGCGGATCTGCCTGTGTTGCCTGGGACTGGAAGCGAATTATGGCAACAGTTGCTTATGTTCGCGATCGCATCGAAACGATCGATACAACTTTGAAAGATTTATCAATCTCTTCTGTCTGTCGTTGGCTGCTCGGCATTCTTTACCGCTACCGCTTACGAGGCGCACTCGGTCATGCTTATCTCGAAGATCTAGCTCGTCGCGGCTTTTGGGGAAAAGCGCCGTTTAGTCGAACGATACCCGGACGAGAAGTTCATCCTTCCGGGAACCGCTACCGACCGAGACTTATGACCACGCGAACTGATTCGCAACATGACAACATCTTTGGCATGACCTCCGGTAGTCGGGAGCCTTGGCACATTCGCTGGACTTACCGTACTCTCGATCGCCCACTGCTCGAAACCGAAGCGATCGACCTGCTGCGCTTACTGTACGAAGCAATGGAGGCTACCCAACTTCTACAACGCTTACACAGTGATGGTAATCGAACTTACTATGCGATTAATCCTGAATCGGTCAGCCTTGTTGCAAATGGAGAAAAGCTAATTTGTTCAGAGACGGGGCGACAAATGATTCGTCCCGCTCAAGAAGCTGATTTATGGGAAGGCGCTCCGAGTCTGGAATATGGCGCAAACACAGGTCGATATCATCGCACTACATTGACAGGTCGGCAGGAATATTATTGCGATCGCTATCGAAAGGGTGCGCTTCGCCGTGTGGTCGCGAATGAACATACCGGACTGCTTGCCACTGAAACGCGAGAACGGTTAGAGCAAACGTTTTCTAATGCGGAACACGCCGATGATCCGAATGTTCTAACCTGTACTAGCACCTTAGAAATGGGGATTGATATCGGCGATCTTTCTAGCACGATGCTTTGTTCGATTCCGCCGACCACTGCCAGCTATCTTCAGCGTATTGGGCGGGCGGGGCGGGCGACTGGAACGGCTCTGATTGTCTCTGTGATCAATCACCAACCGCACGATTTATTCTTCTATGGTCGTCCGATCGAGATGTTGCGCGGTAAGGTTGATCCGCCAGGATGTTGGGTCGATGCTTCTGCGGTGCTAGTGCGGCAATATCTTGGCTTTTGTTTAGACTCAGCAACGACATCTGGACAACTCCAAGAATTTCCCGCGATCGCGATTCAGTTTGTTCAAGATATCGACAACCCGAACGGTCATCTCACTCGCATGATGGCTTGGGTTGCAGCTCATGAAGCTGAATTACAGCTAACGTTTTTGTCTCGTTTCGTGAATGTGATTCGAGACGACACGAAAACGCGCTTTCTTCAAGAAACAACGACAGAACTCTTGCTCGAACGAATTCGTAGAGTCGCGAATGAATACGATCGTCAACGTCGAGAAATTGAGAACGCCCGTCGTCGGTTGATGGCTCAGAAATCACAGATCGATGAGCATGAAACAGAAGCACGCCAGGAAATTGAAGAAGAACTGCGGGTCTTAAAAGGGCGACAAGGGAGCCTTGCTCGCACGATCACGCTGGAATTATGGGTAAATCATGGACTTCTGCCGAACTATGCCTTTCCAGAAACAGGCGTTCGATTTTACGGTTCAATCTACAATCGTCATCGCACTTCAGAGACTCCAATTCCTCCGATCGAAGCGGTTCGTCCTGCGGCAACTGCGATTCGAGAACTGGCTCCGCACAATCATTTCTACACGCATAAACGACAATTTGAGATTCAGCAAATTGCGATCGGTAGCCGCGAAGAACCGCTCGCAGAGACTTGGGCAATTTGTGGGCGCTGTGGACATATGCGACTCGTTCGCGATCTCAATCAAGAAAATGCAACTCCGGGTTGTCCTCAATGTGGCTATGATTCAGGGCGAGATAGTCAAGCCGACATCGGGCAACATCGATCGTTTGTTGAATTTGCCCGATCGCAAGCGATTTCGATTATGGAGCAATACGATAGCTTGTCCGGCGATCGCTCCGATGAGCGGGAACACGCTTTCTATCAACGACGACGCAGCTTTGATCTAACCGTAGACTCGCCCAGTGGCGCAGTTGCAGAAGCAGACCTCCCATTCGGGATTGAATATCGAGCCGCCGTTGTGTTGCGAGAAGTGAACGTTGGTTATTCTGATGAAAGCGGAACCGTTGCTTTCGGTCCAGAAGGGACTGCTCCAGATCGAGGATTTCAAGTTTGTGCAGAGTGTGGAGTCGTCGCCCTACAAAACCAATTGATCGATGAAGTCAAACATCGCCGCAGTTGTCCTGCTCGTCGTCGCGCCGAAAAAGCTCGTCAAGAAGGACGCAATACCACTTCCTACAAAGCGGAATCGGTCTATCTCTATCGAGAAGTCCGATCGGAAGCCATTCGTATCTTGCTTCCTTCACTGTCTGATGAAGCGATCGAAACGTTAGTGTCTTGTTTCCTGCTCGGATTACGCCTCCGATTTGAGGGTGATCCAAGCCATCTCGCCATCTTTCCTCAAAAGCTTCCCGATGGCGACACGAATTTACAACGGGATTACTTGGTGATTCTTGATCGCATTCCGGGCGGAACAGGCTATCTCAAAACCTTATTCCAAGAAACCGATGCCGAGAATTGTGCAGGCGAAGGACTGATGACGGTAATGCGTCGTGCTTTGGATGCTTTAGAAACCTGTCGATGTCGCAGAGTTGGAGAACAGCAGAGCGATCGTGATACCGATGGCTGTTATCGGTGTATTCGCACGTATTCACAACGCTATCGAGCCGATGCGGTGAGCCGAGAACTGGGGATTCGACTGCTCAAACAACTGATCGCGGCTGGAGAACGGCGATCGCAACGACGCGCACTTACAGAAATTCCCAATACATCTTTATTTGGCAGCATTTTAGAGCGAGAATTTGTCCATCGGCTCGAAGTCTGGGTGCTTCACGAGCGGCAGGGAATCTGGGAAAAAACCCTAGTTCGCGGGAAAACAGGATTTCGCTTTACGGTTCCTGCTTCTGTGTCCACGATCGGGCACACCTGGGAACTAGAACTTCAGCCTCAACTCGCACCCGCCCAAGGCGTGAACATTGCTTGTCAGCCTGACTTTATGCTGCGCTGTGCAGATGATGAATCAATTTTGCCGATCGCAATTTTCACCGATGGCTTTGAGTTTCATGTCACCACCAATCGGTTAGCGGATGACCTGCAAAAACGCAGAGCGATTCTAGCATCCGGTCGCTACCAGGTGTGGAGTCTGACTTGGGAAGATGTCAGCGAACAGAATGCACTAGAATGGCTAATCGTTCCCAGCCAAATTGCCAACAAAGTGGAAGTCTTTGCCAACACTGCGATCAGCCAAGGAGTCACGATGCCTGCTGGACGTTCAGCTATCAGTCACGCTTGGAAACAGTTGATCAGCTTTATCGAGCGCCCGGATGCGGTTGGATGGCGACGACTGGCAGAATTTACCGCCGCTTTCCCACTCGAAGTTTTGGCAGCGAATCGAGCACATTCTGAATCTGATTTGTGGGATGCAATTCAAGCTTGGAGCGAAGGAAAACCGTTTAGCATTCCTGCGACTCTCGATCGTGGCGATTGGGTCTGTCACGATCGAGTGAGTCCCGAAAACGATCTCATCGCTTTTTCGACGATGGCTGATTGTCTTGCGAATCGCCGAGATCAAGTCCGAATCACAGCACGACTCGGAGATAGTGAAGCGGAAAGATCAGCCGTTCAAATGTACAGACCCCGCTGGAGAAAGTTTTTAGCTTGTCTGAATTTCTTTCAGTTTTGCGGTTCATTCACCTTCTTTACAACCTCTGAGGTGGATGCGGGGACTGCTCCGGACGTTGTGCCAAAAGCTCAATTAGCGCAAGCCAGTGGCGCATGGACCGAAGTTCGCTCAGAGGTCATTCCCTCGTTACGATCGCTCGTCGATCAACTTGCCGCCGCAGGGATTACGCCACCTGTCGCCGCCTATGAAACCGAAGACATTGAAGATGCGATCGCGGAATTAGCCTGGATTGATCGATCTCCTCGTGTTGCTGTGTTAGCAGGCGATCAAACTTATTTGGCTTCTGCTTGGCAGTCATCCGGATGGATTGTTGTCACCCTTGATGATTTGCAAGCAAGAGGCGCAAATTTCTTAATTGAATTGATTGGAACGGAGAACTCTTAAGATGGCTCAATTAATGATGCACGCGGATGTCTTAAAGCGATATCACAAACTACCTACCAAGGTGCAAAAGAAGGTTGCATCGCTGATTGAGCGGTTTCAGGAAAACCCTTGGGACCCTTCGATCGGGCTGCATGGACTCAAAGAAACGATGCTCGATGCCAAAGTTCGGGGTGCTGATTTGCCCGATGGGTATCGAGCAATCATCATCGCGCCAGAACAAGGAGAAACGTTTCTACTCGTTCATATTGATTCCCACGATCGAGCTTATGCTTGGGCACAGAACAAGCGATTTGAAGTGCATGGTAGTACGGGTGCATTTCAAATCTTTGATGTCAAAGAGGCAACTCAGGCGCTTCAAGAGTCAGGTGACACCTCATTCTCATTATCTGATATCTATCCTCTACAAAAATTATCAGACGATGAGCTTTACCAAGCAGGTGTTCCTAAGCTGCTCATTCCAGCGCTTCGCCAGATTCAATCTGACCATGAATTTGATTTGATTCAAGAATACCTCCCTTCTGAGTGCTATGACGTTTTACTAGGCGTAGTTTCAGGTCTGCCGTTAGACCAAGCCATCTCTGAAGCGCTGGGTCTAGATGAAGAAACAACTCAGCTTGCTTCAGTCGAAGGTCCAGGCGATTTCTCCCAGCTTGCTCAACGCCCGAATCGAGACTTGGTGGTAATCGACGGAGAAGATGCACTCAAAGCCATGCTCGAAGGGGGATCGCTCGAAGAGTGGCGAATTTTTCTGCATCCCAAGCAGCGGAAATTAGTCGAATGGCAAACTCAGGGCGCAATGAGCATTACTGGAGCCGCAGGCACTGGAAAAACCGTTGCCTTGATGCACCGTGCAATTTACTTAGCACGACAGCTAAAAGATCCGAAACAAAGAATTCTACTCACTACCTTCACTGCAAACCTAGCCATTACGATCAAAAGCTATCTTCATCGCTTAGATCCGATCGTTGCAGATCGTATCGAAGTAACTCATCTTTCCCAACTCGCTCGAACGATCTGCATTCGCGCAGGATGGAAAGGACGAATTGCAACACCAGAAGAATTAAATGACCTCTGGGAAGAAGTTTGGCTCGATCCAACGATGACCGATCTACCTTTGCCTAAACCGGAATTACAAAAGGAATTTGAACTGGTGATCGATGCCAATGGGATTGACACTGAGGAAGAGTATTTAACTGCAATTCGAGTTGGACGTGCCCGCTTAGGACGAAAACAAAGAAAACAAGCCTGGTTGATTTTCCAAACCTTCAGACGGCAATTGCTCAAACGCCACTTAATGACGATCGAAGGCGCAATTCACCAAGCTCGTCTAGCAGTCGAGCAAGGAAACTTTCCAAAATTTCGGCATACCTTAGCCGATGAGATTCAAGATTTTGGATTAGAAGCCTTAAAACTACTTGCAGCGCTTAGCCCAATTGGGGAAAGTTTACCCAATCCACTTTGCGTTGCTGGAGATGGACATCAACGCATCTACAGAATGAGGGTTCCACTCAGTCGAGCTGGCATCAACGTGAAAGGACGGTCTAAGCAACTGAAAGTGAACTATCGAACCAGCGAACAAATTCGACGGTTTGCACAATCGATCGTTGCAGGAATTGACATTGATGATTTGGATGAGAACATCACTGTAACTGTGGGCGATCATTCTGTTTTCACCGGACCTGATCCTGAGATTGTGCCTTGCCCGGATGAAACGATCGAAGCTGAACGTATTGCTAACTGGGCAAAAGAACTCATCGAAAAAGGTGAATTTGCGTCTTACGAAATCTGTGTCACCCCCTATAAAGCAATGCTTCGAGGTGTGCTGGAGGCAAAAGGCTTACAAACCTATGAGTTAAAACCGCTAGAGGAAGATCCAGGTATTGCAGAACCAGGGATTCGACTGGGTACGATGAAGCGAATTAAAGGATTAGAGTTTAGAGCGATCGCAATGGCTTGTACCAACGGGACAGACGCAATGAACGATCTGTCGTCTGCTGAACCTCTAGAGCGATGTGAGCGATATGTTGCTGCAACCCGTGCGCGTGAGCGGCTTTTTGTCTGTATCAATCGAAGTAATCAATAGCTCTATCAGAAGAGTAACATTTGCTTAACAGTCCTTGTTGTTTGATGCTCGCCCGCGTCGCTTCAGATAAGCCCCAGAGTCCAGAAGTCTCTCAAAGCAGTACAATTGAGCTATAAATTTCAAATCATGAACTTCAAATTTTAGCTTGCAGGAAGTATAGCGCATATGCCTGAATTCTCTAGCCCAGTTAGATGGCTTGTTCCTGGTCAAATGCTTCTCGTAAACAGACAGGTATTACCAATTCAGGGCTGTCAAATTGTATTGCCGCGCCGTAGTTCACGGCTCGATCAGGATGATTGGGTTCCCAAGGTTGAATTCTGGTTTAGTCATCCAATCCAGGGTGCAACTGCCTATGTCCCAAGAATTCAATCAGGTAAAGCTATTCTCATGCAGGTTCGCGAAGAAGAGCAGGTTAAAGACTGGAAGGACGTACAGTGGCTAGTCGTGATCAGTGGAGATGCCGCGATCGCAGTCCGTCGCCTCATCCTCCAACTTGCTAAACAGAACACGCCCAATCCACTTGTCCCCAAACAAACGAAAACTGCGCTACCTGCCCCCAAATCGATTCCAACGCCTGATGCTCGCAAGTACCAAGTCATTGTCAAAAATCAACCCAAACCGCATAGGGTCGATTTGAACGTGTTGGACTTTATCGATTCAGACCTGCTGGACTTAGACGACGAATAGCCTAAGCAAAAATCGCTACCGCCTCAATGGGCTTGATGAATTGAGGCAAAGCTTTGGCTGTAAACTCTTCTCTTCCTAATGCAATTGTTTTAACCCAGCAGCAACAGCAAGCTGTTCAAGCCATTCAAGCATTTTTAGCAAACCCTGACCAGAAGCTCTTTCTCCTTGCAGGCTATCCAGGAACCGGAAAAAGTACCACGATCGTTCAAATTATCCAGGGTCTGATTATCAATCATCAGCAAAAAGTTGTCCTGACTGCACCCACGAATAAAGCAACGAGTGTGCTGAAGCGGATGATAGCCGAACAAGCGTTGCGTGTCGAGTGTATGACCATTCATCAACTGTTGGGGCTGAGTGTGGTCAATCGGGGCGGCAAACAGCTAGAGCGTACCAGTGCTTCTCATCTTGAACGCTTTGATCTCGCTGTGATTGATGAATGCTCGATGATTAATCAAGCTTTGTGGAAATGGATTCAGCAATCGATCGAGCAATCCTGGACGCAAACGAAACTAATTCTGATGGGCGACCCGGCTCAATTAAATCCGGTCAGTGAAGGGCGATCGCCCAGTTTCAGCGTTTCCCATCGCATGACGTTGACTCAAGTTGTCCGTCAAGGTGCTAATAATCCCTTACTTACGGTTCTCAAGCAGTGCCGTCATGCGATTAAACAGCAAATTCCTTTTCAACCGATACAACACGCAGCACAGGATTGCCAGAGCGGAATGTTGCTGGTTCGTCCGACGACTCTGCTGAAATATGCCTGTAAGCGATCGACGAATTTCGAGTCCAGCCCCAATCGATTCCGAATCTTGTGCTGGACCAACAAGCGCGTCGATTATTACAACGCCGTTATCCGTGAACACTTGTATGGCAAGGATGTGCCTCGATTCGTTTTGAACGAGCGAATGATTACGTTAGCGAGTGCAATTGCACTCGATGGAAAGACGATCGCGCTACCGACCTCGATCGAATTCACGATCACCAAAATCGAGGAGCGATCGCACGAAGGCTACCGCGCTTGGTGTTTGACGGTGCTGCCTGAAGGCTACGATAGTCAGCGTCAAATTTATGTTCTACACGAAGATGAGCAAGCTCGATTTGAGCATGAGGTAGAACGATCGCTCCAGAACGCCAAGCGCAATCCATATCTATGGCGCAAATACTATCGTCATCTCGAAATCTTTGCTCAGATTCGTCCTTGCTTCGCGCTCACTGTTCATAACGCGCAGGGCAGCACCTTTGAGGAAGTGGGACTCGACGGAGCCGATTTGCAAAAGCGATTAGATGGGTCAAAGGCTGGCGTTCGGGAATTCAATCGACTGTTCTATGTTGGGGCAAGTCGCGCTAAACGGCGAGTTTTGGTCACAAAGTCGTGAGGCTACCGCCGCAAATTCATGACTTTCGTTGCAAATTTTCCACTATGACGACCACACAAATTTCACCGATCAATGAAATCGCGGCGGCACAGGCTAAAGCGAAGCGGAAACGCTCCACTCGTCGAGCAAAACCGCCACAAATCGGGATGAAGCTGACCGTTGGGCAAATTAGCTTGAGTGAAGCACTCGCGTTTGTCAAAGCTGTCGTGCCCAGTAAGCCACTTCATCCAGTGCTGGCAAACGTTCTCGTGGTTGCCGATCAGGAGACGCAGCAGCTTACCCTGACGACTTCAGATATGGCAATCAATCTCTCTGCCAGAATCGAAGCCACGGTAGAACATACAGGCGCGATCGCACTTCCCGCAGAAGTCCTGAGCGCGGTGGTGAGCAAATGTCCGGTTGGATATTTGACGCTGGAATCGGTGGAGTTTGGAAACAAGCTCACAGCGACACTTCAAGATCGGCAAGGCGGTACAACCGAAATTCGCGGCATGAGCGCAGAAGAATTTCCAGAGATTTTGCAGGTTCAGAGTCCACCTGTTTCTCTCCCTGCAAAGGTTGTACAAGTTGGCTTGAAAGGCGTTCTGTTCGCCGTTAGCACCAATGAATCGAAGCGGATTCTGACTGGAATTGAATGGCAATTGAACGCAGGGACGCTTTGCTGTACTGCAACCGATGGGCATCAGGTTGCTTTCGTGAATCTGGAAACGGACGGGATCGGTAGACGCAAGCGGAAACAGAGATCGGAGTTGATGAGTTCCCTGGTGATTCCCGGTCGAGCGATCAAAGAGCTAGCCAGAACCGTAGATAAAGTTGAATCTGAAACTCAGCTTCAAGTTGCAGTTGATCGCGTAGAGGAAAGCGCTGCAAAGCGAGTACAGTTCACGGTCACAGCATCCGGGGTTTCAAAGCAGATCGTTTGTCAGTGTTTTGAAGAAGCCTATCCCGATTGTTTGGCATTGCTCGATCGCTACGAGTTTGATACCACGGTCACAATGAACCGTTACGCCTTAATGACTCGACTAGAGCGGCTCTCCGCCCTGACCGATAAGAAAGCAAAAGGCGTGAAGTTCACTTTCAATCATGAGGCACAGAGAATTGAGTTGCTAATCGAGCGGGAGTATGGCAAAGGCAAACAGGTCATGGATGCCGAAGTCCCGGCAGAACTCGAAGGGTTCGAGATTCGGTTCAATCTTCAATATGTGATGAACATTCTCAAAGCGATGAGTAGCGCTGCGCTGAATCTAGTGGTCAGCAAGCCGAGTAGCCCTGCCAAAGTTCAGTCCGCAGGCGATATCGAAATTCCTGAACTGACCATGAACGCGACTTACTTTCTCATGCCGATGTGCAGTTTGAACGACGTTGATGACGTTGCACCCGATCCCGCTTAATCCCATTCACAACTCGAATCATGAATACTGCATTGCATTTAGCTTATCGACCCCAGACGCTGGACGATCTCGTTGGGCAAGTTTACACGCAGCGCACATTACGGAACGCGATCGCACTCCAACGCATTGCCCCTGCTTACTTGTTCACCGGACCCAGAGGCACAGGCAAAACTAGCACTGCCCGAATCTTTGCTAAATCTCTCAATTGTTTGAATGACGAGCAACCAACCCTGACCCCTTGTGGCGAGTGTCAATCTTGCCGCTCGATCGAAGTCAGTAATAGTCTCGATGTCACTGAAATTGATGCGGCTTCTCATAACGGCGTAGATGATGCACGAGAACTCACGCAACGAGTGAATCTCTCGCCTGTTCTAGGACGATATCGAATCATTTTGCTAGACGAAGCTCAGATGCTGACTTCTCAGGCTCAAAATGCCTTGTTGAAGTGTATTGAGGAGCCACCGAACCACGTTGTCTTTATTTTGTGTACAACCGAAGCCCACAAGGTTCTTCCAACGATCACGAGTCGGTGTCAGCGGTTTGAATTTCGAGCGTTGTCTGTAAAGACGATCGTGAATCACTTGCGATCGATTGCTGACCAAGAAGCGATCCGGATTCAAGACGAAGCGTTGGTTGCGATCGCAAGGTTATGTGAAGGCGGATTACGAGATGCACTTCAACTGCTCTCCCAAGCTCGATTACTGGACGATAAAGTCACCGCAAGTCAAATCATTGAAATGGCAGGCGGAGTGACTGAAGCAGATTTACTACAAATGATTGACGCGATTGCACATCAGGACACCTTCGCATTGCTGCAAACGGCTCGTAATCTGATTGATAGCGGCAAATCCCCCAAGCTGATTCTCAGCAGTTTACTTCAGGTTTATCGAGACTTACTGATCGTGCAGGCGGATGTTCAGCAATCGACATTGCTCACCAGTTCAATCAGCAGAAAACATCTCGCTGCTGTTGCACAATGTTGGAGTCATGCCCAAATTCAAGCAGCACTGGCACAACTCCAGACGAGCGAAGGGCAACTCAGGTTCAGTCCGAATGCACAAATCTGGTTAGAAGTCTGTTTGTTGAACTTGATCCCAGTTGGATCAGCACCAATCCCGTCACTCTCTCGGAAGTCTCAACACAATGGCAACGGAGAGAATGCAGTAGCTAAGGTCTGGCAGACGGTGATTGAGAACGCATCGGATAACGCTAAATCTCTACTAGGGAAAGCACGATTAGAGAGCTTTGATGGTCATCATGCAGTGCTGACCGTCGATGCAAATGCGCTCGGTAAGTTTGAAGCGAATCAGTCTAAGATTGCTCAGATGATTCAGCGGAGCGCGAAGACAAAGCAGGCAATAACAGTGACATTTCGAGTCACGGCTACCGTAGTTTGAGCTTTGGCGAGAATTTCCATCACCCGTTCTCAACTTCTGATTTTGGCAGGAGTTGAGAACGCTTCTTCATTGGGAGACAAGTACAATGCCGTTATTTTTACTCATCGGTCAAGATCAATACCAGATTCAGCAGCAGATTATGAAACTGAAAGCGCGACTGAACCCTGATTGGCTGGTATTCAATGCTCATACCTATTCTGCTGAGCAGCTGAACGATGCGATCTTAACCGCTCAGACTCTCCCAATTTTTGACGATCGACGACTCGTACTGATTGAGAATTGTCAGTTTCAGCAATTTACAGAGCGGCATTTTGAACTCTTGCAAAATCTTGTTCCTCCTGCTCAGACGATTCTGGTGTTTACAGGACACAGCATCGATAAACGATTGAAGGTCGTGAAACTGTTGCTGAAGTTAGGCAAGCTACAAGAATTTGAAACGATTCCACCGTGGCGGACGGATTTGATTGAGAATGCGATCGCGCTTCAAGCTAAACAGCATAACCTTCCTCTCCCTCAGTCCACGATCTCTTATTTGGCAACTGCCATTGGTAACGATCGCGCTCGAATCGATGCTGAATTGGCAAAGTTATCGGTTTACGCTGATGGGAAACCCTTAACCTTGACTGATACTCAACAACTTATTTCCAATACAACACAGAACGCCTTGCAGCTTGCCGAAGCTATCAGAACTGGCAATACGAGTCAAGTGGTTAGCTTACTAACTCAATTGTTTTGTAGGGCAGAATCGTCGTTGCTCATCCTCGCAACCTTGATGACTCAATTCCGTACTTGGCTATGGGTTAGAAGTGCTGTAAAAAGCCAAGTTCATCTCGAAGATTTAGAACTAGCTGACTGTTGCAATATTCGCAATCCTAAGCGATTGTACTACCTGCGACGGGAAGTTTTGACAATTTCAATTCATGCATTGATCCAGACAGTAACTGAATTACTCGTCTTAGAAGAGCGCCTCAAGCAAGGAGAAACGGTTGAAATTATGCTTCCTGCTTTGGTAAAAATAGCGCAACTTTTTCACTATTAACTTACAGGCAGCGAATCAGTTTGCCGTTCTGAATTTGCAAGGCTTCGATTTATTCCAAGGGAACCTCGAAAAATTAGATTAAGAGCAGCGGGAAAGGTGGGAAAGGATGTCAGGCTAGAAGCAGCGTCACTTGGAGAAGCTGACTGATGGGACAAGGATTCGGGAAAGACAAAATCGAACAACGTCATACGAAGCTGGAACAGAAGAAAGACTTGCTGGTGCGCTTAGGTGAGGTAATTGAGTGGGAAGCGTTTCGAGCGAGTCTAGAACGGGTGCATCAGAAGCCGCGAAAGAGCAAAGCGGGACGCAAAACGCACGATGTCATCTTGATGTTTAAGATGCTGATATTGCAGCAGTTGTACAACATCAGTGATGACGAACTGGAATATCAAGTGAATGACCGACTGTCATTCATGCGGTTCTTGGGCTTGGGCATCGGAGATGTTGTTCCAGATGCGACGAGTGTGTGGCTGTTTCGCAAGCAGTTGCGTGAGTTGGGGTTGATTGAGGCATTGTTTGAGCAGTTTGATGGATACCTCAGAACGCATGGATACCAAGCGAAAGGCGGACAAATTGTGGATGCAACGTTGATTCCCGTTCCCAAGCAGCACAACCGCAAGGAAGATACCGAACAGCTAGAGCAAGGCGAGATTCCGACCGGATGGACAGAACATCCGAAACGGTTTGAGCAGCGGGATTTGGATGCGCGGTGGACGAAAAAGCACGGTAAAAGCTACTTCGGCTACAAGAGTCATATCAGCATTGATGTTGAGTACGGCTTTATTCGGCGCTATGCGGTCACGGATGCTGCGGTGCATGATTCTCAAGCTTTGGGGCAATTGTTGGATGATGAAAACGAAACCGATGCAGTCTGGGGAGATAGCGCCTACCGTTCTGAGACGATTGAAGCGGTACTCGCGTTGTTGCAGTTTAAGAGTCACATCCATGAACGCGCTTACCGTAATCATCCGCTCTCGCAGCAACAGCAAGCCGATAACCGAGAGCGTTCCACCATTCGTGCCAAGGTGGAACACGTCTTTGGCAACTGGATCATGACGATGGGCGGCAAACTCGTGCGCTCAGTTGGACGCGATGCGGTGGGTGCAATGCTCGGACTGAAGCATTTAACTTACAATCTCAAGCGATTTGCGTTCCACCAAGCCCAAATTGCAACCTAAACTACCAGAGTGATTCAAGGGTGTCGCTGCACCACGAATAAATGCCCTTGCTTGCTGACTCGACTCGAACATCTGTTCTTAAGTTGTGAATTTTTCGAGCTTCCCCCAATAACAACTAGACAAATTGAGAACTAGCGAGCAAATAAATCTACTGTTCGGAAATAACTCACTAATAGAGTCTGTACTTCAAGGATCAGTTTTAAGCGCACTTGATTTCCCCGCTAGCGCACTTTACACATAATCGCTGGACTTGCGGCTCACCTCCTCTAAGTTCTTATTTGGGATAAGACAAAACCGATGCGGAGAGACTTCTATGTTTGCATTCAGGCACACAGGAAACTGGCAGCTACTGATTCAAATCTTCATCAGGACAAACTGGTTGAATGCCGTACTGAAGTTGAAGAATTCTGCTGAACAACCATTCATGTTCAGACAGGCAATTGTTTCAATTTACCAATGCTTTCAATTCCTGTTATGGAGCGACAATTGTATTGGCTCAACCGACAATTGCATTGCCCATCCTAAAC
>ERZ1066124.292-NODE-292-length-40599-cov-26.529523_pt1 | contig 40599 bp, 38 predicted proteins | sample MGYA00382771_ERZ1066124 | MGnify/ENA primary metagenome ERZ1066124 (study PRJEB33369, sample SAMEA5778354) | biofilm metagenome | biome: Industrial cooling water; feature: Water cooling tower basin; material: Biofilm | place: United Arab Emirates | collected... | reverse complement strand
CTGGGGGACTCCACTCATATTTTTTCCTTCTTTTTCTTTATCTAAGTCTCTCACAGTTTTTGAAAAATGGTATAAGGCTTCATTTCTTAAAAAAAAATTGAACAAGTCCTAATAGACTTACAAGCTGATTAGTGAATTTTGAGAGAACAGCTTTTTAAAAAACAGAAAGTCATTTTATTGTGAATAACATCAAAAAAATAAATTAACAAATCAAAGACTTTTCGTAAGCTAATTCCCCCATAATATAAGTTGATTGAATAGCGCGATCATCTCCCATAATTACTAAAGTAAATAATCGTTCTGATAATTCTTCCAAAGTGTTAGGCACTTCTTCAGAGTTGCGTAATGCCATTAATGGAGTTGAACGTGGATTGATCACAATAAAATCAGCTTCTTTTCCCACATCAAAGTTACCGATTTTATCCTCTAAACAAAGAGCCTTTGCACCTCCTAGTGTTGCTAAAAAGAAGGCTTGTAAAGGTGATAGTTTTTGTTGTCTCATTTGAGTCACTTTATACGCTTCGTTCATTGTTTGTAACATCGATAAACTGGTACCACCCCCGACATCAGTACCCAAACCAACTTTTACAGGATATTCTGATGATTTGGCTTGATTAATATTAAATAGTCCACTTCCTAAAAATAAATTAGAAGTTGGACAAAAAGCAATAATTCCTCTAGCTTCTGATAATCTTTGAAATTCTTGATCATCCAAATGAACACAATGAGCAAAAACTGAACGTTCTCCTAGTAATCCAGCTTGATCATAAGTATCTAAATAATTCTTACTATCGGGAAATAATTCTTTAACAAAAGCAACTTCTGCTCGATTTTCTGATAGATGAGTATGTAGATAAACATCAGGATAATCTGCTAAGAGTTTTCCTGCTGATTGTAATTGTTCTGGAGTTGAAGTCACCGAAAAACGAGGCGTAATTGCATAGAGAGAACGACCGTTATTGTGCCATTTTTCAATTAATTCTTTACTTTGCTCATAAGAACTTTTTGCTGTATCCTTCAAATAATCGGGTGCATTTCGATCCATTAAGACTTTGCCCGCAATCATTCTTAAGTTACGTTTTGATGATTCTTCAAAAAAAGCATCTACAGATTGAGGAAAGACGGTCGCGAAAACGACGGCTGTTGTTGTGCCATTTTTGAGCAATTCATCTAAAAAGAAACTTGCCATTTCTTGAGCATAATTTTTATCATTAAACTTTCCTTCAGTGGGAAATGTATATTTATTCAACCATTCTAAAAGCTGTTCTCCATATGAGCCAATCATTTCAATTTGCGGAAAATGGACGTGCATATCGATAAATCCAGGCGTAATTAACATTCCTGGATAAGCTGTAATTGGAGTATCTATATATTCATCTTTTAAGGCTTCATAATCTCCAAAAGCTTCCACTTTTCCTTCTTTAATGACTAATAAACCATCAGGAAAATAACGAATACTTTCTGATTCAGTTAGATAAAAAGGATCAGCAATAAAATCTAAAAATGCAGCGCGAAAGGCTTTAAGCATAGGATAATTTAGATTTGGGCTTGGCAACCCAAGCCCCTATAAATATGGAATGAATGGGGTTGCTCAATTCATTAAAGTTGTCTAACCGAAACGCATTGTTGTAAAAATATATCTGGCGAGAAAAATAGCGGCTAAAATCCAAGTAGCCAGAGAGATTTCTTTACCGCGTCCTTGTATGATTTTAACAAAAGGATAGAGAATTAAACCTGCTGATAAACCCGCCGCAATTGAAAAACCGAGGGGAATCAGAAAGAGTGTGACAAAAGCAGGTATGGCTTCCGTTAAATCTTCCCAATCAATATTAACTACACTTTTCATCATCAGTACACCCACAATCAGTAAAGCAGATGCAGTGGCAAAAGTGGGTATGGCTTCAAAAATGGGTATAAAAAATAAGGCTAAAAGAAATAAAATTGCAGTAACAATAGCCGTAAAACCTGTTCTACCTCCTTCGGCAACACCAGCAGCCGATTCTGCAAAGGTTGTTACAGTAGAAGTGCCTAAAATTGCCCCTGCGGTTGTTCCAATTGCATCCGCCATCAGTGCCTCATTTGCGCGGGGTAATTCGCCATTCTCATCAATATACCCTGCCTGGATTCCTACTCCTGAAAGGGTTCCAATTGTATCGAACATATCAACAAAAAGAAACACTAAGGTTACAGCGATAAAGTCAATAAGATTACCCGCATTAACACCCGATAAACCAATAACTGCTTGACCAAAGAGATGAGAGGGAAAAATAGGGATATCGGCAATTCCTTTCGGGGCAACTGCAACACCAAACAGCCAACCCAGAATAGCCGTTCCCGCAATACCCCAGAGTAAAGCCCCTTTGATGCGTCGAATCATAAACATCGAAGATAGAAAAATGCCAAACGTGGCGAGTAAAGTAGCAGGTTCGCGAAAGCTACCGAAAGAGGTTTTCGTAACTTCATTGGCGACAATTAAACCTGCCCCACCGAATTGAACAACACTGGCTAATCCAATATAAGCCAAAAACAGCCCGATGCCGACGGTGGTAGCTGCTTTGATACAATTAGGAACGGCGGTAATTAAATGACGACGAATATCGGTAATAGTTAAACCAATAAAAATTAAGCCTTCGACCAACACAGCAGCTAAGGCGGTTTGCCATGGAATTTTTAGACCGATGACGACTGAATAGGCGAAAAAGGCATTTGTTCCCATTCCAGGGGCAAGGACAAAGGGATATTTTCCCAGTAAACCCATGACTAAAGTACCAATGGCTGATGAAAGTCCTGTGACGACTACTAATTCTCTAAATAAGTCCTTGGGTTCATTTAGGTAAATCGCATCGGACATAATCGAAGGATGAACCACTAAAATGTAAGCCATCGTCATAAAAGTGGTTAGACCTGCGAGGATTTCTGTCCGAAAATTCGTTCGATAATAATCAAATTTGAAATAATTTGCGATCGTTGCTTGCCATCCATGATATTGATATCGTGGGGATAGTTCAACGTCGGGACTGGTTAGGTTCTCTCTGTTTTCAGTCATGCTCTATTTTTTCCTACGAATGTACACTGTATACTTTAATGCTCTGAATAATTTTGTTTTTTTAACTACAAAATTTCTATTTTTTTCTGAATCTTTACCTATATAAACTACTTGAATTGAGCCAAGCTTTTAAGATCATACGCTTAATTTTAGTTTTGATTAAGTTTAATAAATGATTATCAAAAAATGATGAATAATCTTAGATTTAGTTAAAAATGCTACAGCATCTCTAGACAACTTAAGATCCTCCTGAATGGCAATTTGTGCTTTTACCTAAGAAGAGAAAATTTTAGCTAGTGTAATGAAAAGTACATTTAGGATGAACTAGACTGTATACAGTATTGAAAAAGCTCTTGTTTGCTCACTAAACAATTAGAGAAACCGTGATGCAAGTCAAATCAGATTTAACAATAACGATTAATGGTCAGTTGGTACGTCTTAAGGATATTGCACCAACCATGACACTACTCGAATATCTTCGTCTACATGGCTACGTCGGAACAAAAGAGGGCTGCGGTGATGGTGACTGCGGGGCCTGTACCGTTGCGGTAATTGGTCAAAGTGCCGAAGGAAAACCGACTTATCAAGCGGTGAATAGTTGTTTGATTCCTGTAGGTTCAGTGACAGGACGCGAAGTGATTACCGCAGAAGGATTAGCTAATGGTAAGTTACACCCCGTACAAGAAGCAATGGTACAAACGGGGGGTTCTCAATGTGGCTATTGTACTCCTGGCTTTATCATGAGTATGTTTTCTGCTTATTATGAAGGTAAGGTGGATGACCTTTGCGTTGATGGGAATTTGTGTCGCTGTACGGGATATCTGGCTATTCGTCGCGCTTCAGAAATGGTCACAGGGACAGTAGAAAGTGACTCCTTTACCGAAAAATTGAACACTTGCAATCCGTTTTTAGAGCCAATTGATTATACTTTTGCTGAACACCATTTTTATCGTCCGACCCACGTCTTAGAGGTTTTAGAGCTATTACAACAACACAGTAACGCAACTTTAATCGCGGGTGGAACCGATTTAGGATTAGAACTTAGTTGGCACCGTCAGACCTATCCCGTTTTGATTTCACTTGAAGGTGTTGAAGAACTTAACTTTATTCATAATGAATCAGAGTTTGTCGAAATTGGTGCAGCCGTTCCCTTAACTCATATTGAAAGAAGCTTACAGGGTGTTTTTCCCAGTCTAGATGAAATGATTTACTGGTTTGCAGCGCGTCAAGTCCGAAACCGCGCCACATTGGGCGGAAATATTGGCACCGCGTCCCCTATTGGTGATTTACCTCCTGTTTTGTTGTCCCTTGATGCAACAGTCAAGCTAGTTAGTTTAAACGGTGAAAGAACCATTCTTCTAGCAGACTTTTTTAAAGGCTATCGACAAACCGAACTACAAAAAGGAGAGATTATCTTTTCTGTAACAATTCCGAAAACCATTACCAGGAGTGCAGTGCGTCGCTTGAGTCAGTCCTATAAAATTGGCAAACGCGGTACCGATGATATTAGTATTGTAGCGGCATCCTATACGATCGATCTAGACCAAAATAATACGATTGTCCACGCTAGATTGGCTTACGGTGGAGTCGCTGCAACCCCCGCTAGAGCATTATCTGTCGAATCGATGCTAGTCGGTCAACCTTGGACACTTGAGACGATACAACAAGCCAAAACCTCTTTGTATGAAGCTTTTACACCCCTAAGTGATTTACGCGGAAGTGCCGAATACCGTAAGAAATTAGTCGCTAATTTATTTGAAAAATTTTTTATAGAAATGAATATGGAGAACATCTAATGAGTGGAGTTGGAATCAAAAAACCTCATGAAAGCGCGGAAGGTCATGTCACGGGTCATGCCATGTATACTGATGACCAACGTCAGTTTCAAGGAATGTTGTCTCTGTATCCCCTTCTTTCACCCCATGCAGCCGCAAAAATTCTCAAGATTGATACGAGTCAAACCAGTGAAGTAGAAGGATTTGTCACCGTTTTAACTGCCGATGATATTCCTGGTGAAAACGATACAGGTGTCATTATTCATGACGAAATTTTGATCCCTACAGAACAAGTGTATTACTATGGACAAGCCGTTATCTGGACAGTGGGCGAAACCGAAGATGCAGCCCGTCAAGCCGCAGAAAAAATTATTGTAGAATATGAGCCATTAGATGCCATTACTAGCGTGAGAGAAGCCGTTAAATTAGGCAGTTTCCAAGGGCAACCCAATGTTATTCGGCGCGGCGACCCCGAAAAAGCCCTAGATGAAGCAGAAATGGTTTTAGAAGGAGAACTAGATATGAATGGTCAAGACCATTTTTATCTCGAAACCCATACCAGTTGGGCGTTGTTAGATGGTGAAGGGGGTTATAAAATCTATGCTTCTACCCAACATCCAAGCGAAACTCAACATATTGTAGCGCGGGTTTTAGGCATTCCAGCTAATCTCGTTGTCGTGACTTGTATACGGATGGGGGGCGCGTTTGGTGGGAAAGAATCACAAGCGAATATATTTGCCTGTTTAGCCGCTATTGCCGCCAAAAAAACTGGCCGTCCTGTACGTGTTAGGCTCAGACGACACCATGATATGATTCTGACGGGAAAACGTCACGGTTATTATGTAAATTACAGAGTCGGTTTTACTAGAGAGGGAAAAATCACCGCTTTATCGGCGAATCTTTATGCTGATGGAGGATGGAGTTTAGACTTATCGCCACCTGTTTTAGGACGTTCGGTATTACACATCGATAATGCTTACTATATCCCTGATTTAGTGGTTTGCGGGCAGATTACTAAATCGAATCGAGTTTCTAATACAGCCTATCGGGGGTTTGGTGGGCCACAGGGAATGATTGTGATTGAAGATATTATCGATCGCATTTCTCGTACACTAGATATACCGCCTCATGTCATCCGTGAACGTAACTTTTATCACGGAGAAGGCGAAACCAATACCACCCACTACGGACAAGAATTATACGATAACCGTTTAGACCGAGTTTGGAGTGAAGTTAAAACAAACTCTAATTTTGCTCAAAGATTAGCCGAAATTAATGAATTTAATCAAACCAGTCCGTATAAGAAAAAAGGTATCGCTATTACTCCTGTTAAATTTGGTGTTTCCTTTAATAAAACTGTCTACAATCAAGCTGGTGCATTAGTCCTAATTTACACCGATGGCAGCATTCAACTTAATCATGGTGGAACCGAAATGGGACAAGGGTTACACACCAAAATGATACAAGTAGCGGCCCACACATTAGGAGTCAATATCGAACGGTTTCGCATGATGCACACCAGTACCGAAAAAGTCCCCAATACCTCAGCCACAGCCGCTTCTAGTGGTTCTGACTTAAACGGACAAGCAATAAAAAATGCCTGTGAAACCCTCAAAGCACGAATGGCACCTGTTGCGGCGAAAATACTACAATTAGATGCACCCGAAGACTTTATTTTTGAGGATGATTGGATTTATTGTAAGAGTTATCCTAGAGCGCGAGTCTCATTTGATGAAGTCGTTCAACAAACCTACAATGAACGAATTAGCCTTTCTGCAACAGGATACTATCGCACCCCGAATATTCACTGGAACCCTGTAGAAGGAAAAGGTCGCCCTTTCTATTATTTCGCTTATGGTGCTGCTGTGAGTGAAGTCGAAGTGGATGGATTGACGGGTACTTTTAAACTCCAGAAAGTTGATATCGTACATGATGTGGGACAATCTTTAAACCCTTTCATTGACCAGGGACAGATAGAAGGGGCTTTCGTTCAGGGGATGGGCTGGCATACAATGGAGGAACTCGTCTGGGATGACCAAGGACGACTCCGCACCTTTGCCCCCAGTACCTACAAAATTCCCACAATTAGCGATGTTCCAGAGCATTTTAACGTCCATTTATTAGAACGCGCCCCCTCTAATGGTGTGATTTATGGGAGTAAAGCAGTGGGTGAACCTCCCTTTATGTTAGCGATTTCTGTACGGGAGGCGATTCGTGCTGCAGTGGCTGCATTTGGCAAAACCGACTATATTCCCTTAAATTTACCCGCAACTCCTGAAGCGACTTTAACCGCAATTGATTATGTCAAAGCACATTCAGTTGTTACAGCAAAGGTGTAGGGTTTAGCCGATTTTTAAGCTTATAGAGATCTGCAGTATATACTGTGTATCTACTATACTTGTAGTTGTAGATTAACAAAATTAATAACTGACATGGCAGCAAGTGTAACAAAATGGGGAAATAGTTTAGCGATTCGGATTCCTCAATATATTGCTAAAGAGTTAAGTCTTGCCGAAGGGACTGAAGTAGAACTCAGTGTATTAGATGGAAGTTTAGTGATTAATCCTAAAAAACCTCAAAAATATACACTTGAAGAACTGGTCGAACAAATTACGCCAGAAAACTGTCATGCTGAAGTTGATACAGGTGAGGCTGTAGGAAAGGAAATTTGGTAACAAACAGCAATCTTTATATTCCTGACCGAGGCGATATTATTTATATTAACCTTGATCCGACTAGAGGCCGTGAGCAAAAGGGTCGCCGACCTGCTTTTGTGATTTCACCTTACAGCTATAACAAAAGAACTTCTCTTTCTATACTAATGCCTATCACAAGCCAAAAAAAAGGTTATCCTTTTGAGGTTAATCTTCCTGATGGTATCAAAACTTACGGCGTAATTTTGACAGATCAGATGAAATGTTTAGATTGGACTGTCCGTGATACTCAGTTTATTGAGTCCGTACCAAAGACTCTCATTGAGGAAGTACAAGCAAAAATTACGCCATTGCTGTTATGAAATTGTTTTTAATAAGCTTTTTAATCTTTTACCAAATATGTTCTAGCGATTAAATATTTCATGAATTGCTTTGATTGATTTTTCTGATAACCAGTTTGGTTCTCGTTCAATCATTTAGCAAGTTCCTTAAACGTATTCTGATACTGATGATAGGTTTCTTCAAAAGCTTCCATGTTTGCTGCAAAATTAGGATCTAAACCCGAAATATGATAGCCCTCTGTAGCTTCTGTAAGGTAAATTAAATCTCCTTCTGCTAGTTTAAATTTAGAGATTATTTCTTCGGGAAGTATTACACCATAAGAATCACCAATTTTTTTAATTTCTAGTTTCATAATAATTCAATATAATTTTTAAGATTTACTACTCTATTATAATGTTGCACTCATGACCAATCATTGCTATCAACAACTTGCCCAAGCGTTACAATTTGGCCCTGCGGTTTTAGCAACGGTAGTTAATAGTAGAGGTTCGGTTCCGCGAGAAATTGGTGCCAAAATGATCATTTCTGCTAATGGTCATTTTAATACCATTGGTGGGGGTGCAGGTGAAGCAAAAGTCATCAATACTGCAATGACGGTATTAGCAACAGGTGAAAAGCAACTCGTAGAAATTGACCTCACAGGTTCACAAACACGCGAAACTCAAGGTATTTGCGGGGGGGTGATGCAAGTATGGCTAGAACGTTGGTCGGGTGAAGATGCAATAAAATTAGTCCAAAATATCCTAAAACGATTAGAATCAGGTCAAAGTGTTACAGTAGTCACTCCTCTATCCTCAGAACAAAATCCCTACATCGTCGATACCATTCCAAAATTAGCTCGTGCATTTATCGAAACATTGCAACCATCACCCATTTTACTGATTGTCGGTGCGGGTCATGTCGGAGAACAATTAGCCAAAGTTGCTCATTTAATCGGCTTTCAAATTATTATACAAGACGATCGCATTTCTTGGGCCAACCCACAACGCTATCCCCAAGCAACTCGTATCTTTAATGAACCGATTTCGACCACTTTAGAGCAATTAGCACAGTATGAACAGATGTACGTCGCCTTAGTCACACGGGGCTACAAGTACGATTTAGAGGCATTAGAAGCGTTATTAAAAAGAGAGTTACCCTGTCAGTATATCGGGATGATTGGCAGTCAAAAAAGAGTCATACAAGTGTATCAAAGTATAAGCAGTAAGAGCGATCGTCTATCTTCAATTTATGCACCCATTGGCTTAGATATTGGGGCTTTAACCCCTGAAGAAATTGCCGTGAGTATAGGTGCAGAACTCATCTTAGTGCGTCGCGGTGGTACTGGAAAACCTCTAAGTAACTCATTACGACAGAAGTTATAGACTGTTAACTCTCTTGTTGAGTAGATAAAAGAGAATCGAGTTTAGCCAATAATTGTAAACCTTCTTTAGGATTACCAGTAACAGCAAGTGCTTTAAAACGAGTCATCGTATCAAATTCAGCTAATGCAATAGTAGACAGTTCTTCAATTAATTTATTTATACTAATTCCTCTAGTTTGTGCAAGTTCTTTTAATCTAGTATGTTTATCATCACTTAAGCGAATGGTCAAAGTCCCCATTTTCGTTACTCCTAATTATTGCTTCTGGTTTTAAAATTAACAAATTTGGAAAAAGTAGATTAATCAAACAATTAAAACTAAGTAAAGAAAGAAATGAGTATTTATACTAATGTATGAACAAGCTTAATGTATATTCTCGTGCCGTTACTATTTGAACACCAATATCTAATAAAGTAGATTGGATTAAAATGCACAGAAAGTAAATCAAACTATCTTTATTGAAGTTATTCAATATATTTAGCTCAGACTGGCTGATTGAATTACATTAGTCAATGCTTGCTCCACTGATTGATATTTAGGATCTTTTTCTGATACTCCATTATTCTTCAATTCTCTTAATATCTGAAGTTGTATCTGTTCTAACCTACTTAATGAAATAGTCCTTTCTTGTTTCTTCTCTTCGACTTTCTTTAATATTTTTGTCCAATCATCACCGCCTAGACTGCGATATTTGTCTGTAATGGAGTTAGATTGATCCTGTAGATAATTGATAATAAGCGACTTTTGAATAATTGCATGAATAAAAGCCAAATCAGAACCTCTTTCAACTATTAAACCATGTTGTCGTTTTATACTTTCCAAGATTTGAGCAGCCAAGATTTGATCAACACTATTATTTTCTAGCTCACCATCATATTTGTTCTTTAACGTCTGACAAGTTTGTTGAAATATATCTCTGAACATATTCATTACATTCAAAGGAGAAGTATCTAAAAAAGATTCAGGATTGTTAATTTCTTTAACAATCCATTTTTCTACTGTTGCTTGTTTAACAGCGACACCTGCTTGATTATCTAGTTCATCATCACCTAACATAAATTGAGCCGCTAGAAATCCCAAAAACTGTATTCTCAAATCTTTAAGATGAAAGTAAGGATTGGCTATATTCGGTATCTGATTATCAGTAAAATCCCATTGCTTCGTCAGTTCTTTTATGACTAATATAGACAAATCTTCTATTAGCTCAGGTGATGTAAACTTTGTACGACAAAAACAATAGCAAGATAAAAGCAAAGGAGATTCTAATAAATGAGGATGGGATGAAAATAATTTTTTAATTTCATCCTCATTAGGTACTTCTCGGCTATTGCTTTGTTCAAATTCATTAAAATATCTATTAATAAATTCTTGCGCCTTATCCCCTTCAAATTTTTGAAGATTAAATGTTGCTGTTAAAATTTTATTATTATTTGTGGTTAAAAATAAAGAATCTATAAAAACTTCCTTTAAAGTGTCTAACAGTTGTTCTTCAGCTTTGGTATCACCGTCAGGTGAAGATGTATAAGAAACTACATAAACATTCTTAGGAAAACGTTTAATCAATTTTTCAACTAATACAAAATGACGAGAAGCATTGTAATAACTATTATTCAATCCATCAACTAAAATAAAAGCTTTACCGTCTTCAAAAATTTTTGAGATGTCTTCTTTAGCCATTTTAAATCCTTGTTCTACAAGTGTTAACAAGTATGACTCAAATATTCCTTCACTATCATCATCTTGAAATAAGGATTGCTTTAAAGAAATATAAACAGGAAGACAATTGTTCTTTATCTGTTGCTTGTAACATAGTATAGATAAATATTTTAATAAAGAAGTTTTCCCATAACCTGACTGACTTTTGACTACAATAAAAGCTGAACTAGCCTTATCTATAATAGTTGCGAACTCACAAAAACCTTTTTCTTCAATTTTAGATTTCTCACTGTTATGAAAAGAAAAATTAGGCTCTATATAAAAATTATCAATAAATGGATAATTATATTTTTGAAAACCAATTAATCTAAGTTTACTACAAGTTCTTCGTATGAAATCCCGCCAGTTAGCATCTCTATGAAAGTTAATAACAGGTGAGTCAATAAATTCTTTTAACAATTTTGAGTCATTGATAGATCTAAACAATTCTTCTTCCCGTAATTTATTGGCTGCTGTAATAACGCCATAACCTTTTGTCTTATTAATTATTCGACCATTAATTGTAAATTTATCTCTTTGAACTTTAACTTCTTGTAAAGTGATTACCTGAAGCAAATCCTTAATCATAGAATATAATTTTTTTGCGTAATTTTCGCCAGTTGTCTGTCCGACATTGATACCTTGCATATTTCTTATCTCGTCAATACTAGATTCAGGTTTAGTTAGCAAATTTTCCCAGAAAAGCTTTTTTGCATCAGTGTCATTGTTAGTTTCTAACTCTATAGAATTACTTTGATTTCCTTTTTGATTATTCTTCTTATCGATAATTGAATAATTTTTTATATAAAAATCATGTGCTTTTATAAGCTGATTAAGAAAATCCTTTGCTTCGGGTTCAGTAAATTTTTTTGGTTCGCTTTTATCTGCTTGTGGTGTATCGGTCATAAGCTTGCTACTTAAAACTATTCTCTTAAAACTAATCTTATATTACATGATTTTTAAAAACTTGAGACAGTGACGGATACCTCTACCCTTTTATACAAGACAAGGGAGTCAAGATACATAAAAAAGTCAGCGATATACTACATCATATGTAAGCTTTATTGACAACCCAGAGTTTTTTTGCAATTTTTAGCGTTAAAACGCTGGGTTTTCAGCCATCTATATGTAAAGTAATATCATTTTGCAAAAGTCATGCTAGACTTAGTTAAAAATCATAACGAAAGAAATGACTGGGATACCCAAAATTGAAATAGTCGAAACAGCCGAAGAACTTAGAGAGTTGATGAAGCGGCAAAAATCAGGGCTAGGGTATGCTAAAGTTCAAGCTCTCTACTTATTGAAGATAAGAGTAGCTGAAACAGTCAGATATGTAGCCGTAATAGTAGGACGAGAGGAAAGTACCGTACATCGCTGGTTTGTTTTATATAAAGAAGGGGGAATAGAAGCCTTAATAGAAGAGAAGCCCCGCACAGGACGACCCAAAAAATTGAATGTTGAAATTGTAGCAAAACTCCAACAAGAACTCAGAGATCCTGAAAGATTTACTAGCTACAAAGAGGTCAAGATATGGAGCGTAGCTATAGGAGAAATTCAAGCGAGTTATACAACTATATATCGGGTGGTCAGGCATGAACTACAAGCTAAATTGAAAGTAGCAAGACCTCAAAGTAATCAACAACAACCAGGAGCAATAGAAGAATGGATAGCACAACTAGCTGAAAGAGTAAAAATGCTTAAGGAACTGGCTTTTCAGGTCGATAACCTGAAAAAAGTGCGTTACTGGTGTCAAGATGAAACAAGGTTAGGATTGAAAACAATAGAAAGAAAAAAGCTAACACTTAAAGGAGTTAAGCCAAGAGGAATTTATCAATGGCAGTTCAACTACTATTATATATATGGACTTGTTGAACCACGTACTGGCTGCTCATTCTTTTACGAATTTTCTCATTTGAATACGGATTGTTTTCAAGTCTTTCTAGAGAAGTTCTCCCAACAGTTTAGTCAAGAAATTCACTTGATTCAAGTTGATAATGCTCCCTGTCATCAAGCCAAAAAGTTAGCCATCCCCGACAAGATTATTTTCTTTTTTCAACCCCCCTACTGTCCAGAAGTTAATCCGATTGAAAGATTTTGGCAGTTTCTTAAAAATCAGTTAAGCTGGAACTTGTTTGATTCTTTAAAATCTCTTCAAGATAAAGTCTCTAGTCTGCTCAATTCTATTTCTCATCAAGTCATTCAATCTTTAACGGGTTGGGACTATATTCTTAAAGCTTTATCTCTTGCACGACTTTAGAAAATTGGTATTATCTTGACAACTTTATAATTTAGTAAATCAAGTACTTGATCGAGAAGGTTCTAGTCAGAGTCGAACCACTCTCGATCAATTTATTTTTTATGGGATTTCTATATATTTACAGCAATTTTCAGTTGGATTAGGTACAAATTTTTGGTAGGGGTTTGGAAACCAAACCCTTACGGTATAACTGCTGTAAGTGAGATTCAAATTTTATAATAAAAAAATAGAGAAAATGCTAGAATGAAGTGCTATGAAGACACTCAATGAGATTAAGCAAGTTTTATTAGTACAGAAACAGTCTTTGTGTACCAAATATCATCTTACTGAATTGGGTATATTTGGATCTTATGCAAGAGGTGAGCAGACTGACACAAGTGATGTTGATATTTTAGTTGATTATGAGATAGCACCGACTCTCGTCATGTTAATAGAACTTAGAGATTATTTAAGTCAGCTTTTTGGTTTAAAGGTGGATATTGTAACAAAAAATGGGCTTAAATCGCGGATTCGTGAGCGTGTTTTGGCTGAAGTGGTTTATATATGAAGCGCAGTTATACCGAATTTCTACAAGATATACTAGATGCAATGGCGGAAATTGAACTTTTTGTAACTGATATTAATTTTGAAGCGTTTGAGTCGAATCGAGAGAAAACTTTGGCGGTAGTGAAGCTTTTAGAAATTATTGGTGAAGCTGTTAAAAAGATTCCTAATAATCGCCGTGAGTTTTATCCCGACTTACCTTGGAAATCCATAGCGGGAATGAAGGATATTTTAGTACATGAATATTGGGAGATTGATGTAGCAGTGGTATGGGCAACGGTACAGGATTTTTTGCCGCCATTAAAAGAAGTTATACTTAAAGAATTAGATGAAATTCTGTCAGATCGAGTTTGATCTTTTACAATTCTAGAAAAATAAACCCTCCTATAGTTAGTGTTTTTCACATCAGAAAATCTGCTCGATCAATTTTAGAATATATCAAACCAACCGAGTAAATTTAGTTTTACCCACTTGTAACACTTTTCCTGTTAGTTGTTCGGGTGTATCAAATGTTAGATCAACATCAGAAATACGATCGCCATCTAATCTTACTGCACCGCCTTGTATTTGTCTTCTTCCTTCACCACTACTTTTGCACAAACCGCTAGAAGAAAGAATATAAAAGAGTTTGGCAGGAAATTCGACTTTAGATAAGTCATATTCGGGAACTGCTTCTGCTGCTGTTGCATCTCCTTTTTTAACCAGATTTAAGGCTGTTTCTTGTGCAATTTTTGCCGCTTCTTTTCCGTGAAACTGTGAAGTTATTTCTAAGGCTAATAATTTTTGGGCTTCTCTAGGATTTTCAGGCATTGTATCGAGTGGTAACTTTGTCAATAGCTCGAAATAATTCTTTAACAACGCATCGGGAACTTTTTCTAACTTGGAATACATCGATAGCGCATCTTCTCGCAACCCGACATAATTATTGAGGGATTTCGACATTTTTTGAGTGCCATCTGTCCCAATAAGAATCGGTAATAATAAACCAAATTGCGGTTTTTTGCCGAAATAGCGTTGTAAATCGCGTCCTACCGCAATATTAAATTTTTGATCGGTTCCACCCAATTCGACATCTGCATCAACCGCTACTGAATCATATCCCTGCATTAATGGATAAAGAAACTCATGTAAAAAGATCGGATTTTCTTTAAGGAAGCGTTCCGAAAAACCTTCTTTAGCTAACATTTGTCCCACTGTCATCGTAGAGAGTAGCGTTAAAATTTTCCCTAAGTCTAAACCGCTTAACCATTCAGAGTTATAGCGAATTTCAAGTCTGTCTGGAGTATCAAAATCTAAAATCGGACGAAGTTGAGCTAAATACTGACTGGCATTTTCTCGAACTTGTTCAGTCGTTAATTGTTTACGAACTTCCGATTTACCCGTTGGATCGCCAATTTGTGCGGTAAAATCACCAATAATCACCACAGCCGTATGTCCTGCATCCTGAAAGTCTCGCAGTTTCCGAAATGGGATACTATGACCTAGATGTATTTCGCTTCCTGTCGGATCAATCCCTAGTTTAATCCGTAATGGTCGTTCAGTAACTTGTAATAATTTAACTAAATTTTCCGACTCGTTCAGTGAGTCTGTTTGATTCGGAAAAATTTCACTGGTTCCACGCATTAACCAGTCGGGGGAAGATGATGTCATTGCTATGTCTAAAATTTGTCAGACCATCCATTATACGAGATCAAGAGACTTCGGATCGAACGGAAAGCGCGGTATCGGGATAATCACTAAATACCCCATCAACTCCCATCTGATAAAAAAAGCGATATTCTGCTTTAGGATCATCTTTAAAATCATTCTCTAAAAAAATATCCTCATTGCGAAAGGTATAAGGATGTACTTGCAAACCCACTTGATGAGCATTTTCGATTAAATTACTACGCACACGTACTAAATTTTTATTTGGCCCGATCGCATTTGCATAACTAGCAATATAATCGAGTCCTGAATGAGTTAGCATTTCACTATAAGATAAACCCAGACGATCAAACGGACACCCTTGATCACTAATCAATTGAACTAAAGGTAATGATGTTAAGGTTTTCAGCTTTTGTAAGTTACCGACTTCAAAGGATTGAATAAAAACAGGATCATTTTTTTGAGTATAGCCATTCTCGCTTAAGATTTTGACTAAAGGTTCTTCTAAAGAGAGTCCAAGAGAAGCAAAATAGCTGGGATGTTTGGTTTCTGGGTAGATACCGATGTTTTTTTGTTGAGCTAAATCAATAATTTCTTGTAAAGTGGGAATCAAAAAGCGATCGTTATACTGGTTATTTTGCGGACGAATCTGAGGTATTCTTTCTCTAGCGCGGATGTAGGTTCTGATTTCAAAGGCTGTAAAATCTTCAGTGAACCAACCTTTAATCAGTTTTCCATCAATCATTTTAGTCGTTAAACGCTCGCTAAATTGAGGTAAATCTGTAATATTCGTTGTCGCTTCGATCATTTGGTCAGTAATCGGATCTAAAATGGCTAAAGCGTTTTCATGACGTGCGAGCAAAACACCATCTGAAGTAGAGACAAGATCAGGTTCAATATAATCAGTCCCTAATGCGATCGCTAACTGATATGCTTCAAGAGTATGTTCAGGACGATAGCCACTCGCCCCTCGATGAGCTATAATGATTGGCTTCATGAAGCTTGCTGATGACCTAATTTTAAAAAGATTGTTTCTAAGTCTTCTTGGGTACAATGAAATTCAGAAATCGGTATCCCTGCATGAATCAGCGATCGTAATAACGCCGCACTTTCTTCACTTCCCCCCGAAAAACCGATTTTTAAGCTATTTTGCTCAGGTATTCTGTCCCATCCGTCGATAAAGGGAGCGTTTTTTAAGAAAGATTCTAATTTTTCTAAATTATCTAATGTAGAAATAATAATTTGTTGACGGGATAAACGCTGATATAACTCTTTGAGGGATGTACTCTCGACTAAATAGCCTAATTCCATAATACCGACTGAGGTACACAGTTCTGCTAAATCACTTAATACATGAGATGAAATAAGAATCGTCATTCCCGCATTTTGTAAAGTTTTGATAATTTCTCGAAACTGCATTCGCGCAATCGGATCTAAACCTGAAACGGGTTCATCTAATAAGAGTATCATCGGTTCATGAATAATTGTTCTGGCTAAACTTAAACGTTGCTTCATTCCCCGCGACAGAGTAGCAATAAGACTATGACGTTTTGAAGTGAGTTGTACTAATTCTAAAACTTCATTGAGACGATAACGGCGATGAGGTTGTTTTAGTTGATATAGTCGCGCAAAATAATCTAAATAGTCCCAAACGCTGAGATCATCGTATAAAGGAAAATCATCTGGAAGATAGCCTAAACGTTGCTTCAGTCGAGGGTTATTACCATCTCTGAGTAATTGTTCACCATAGATATAAATTTCTCCCGTTGTCGGTTCTTCTGTAGTGGCTAACATTCGGATTAAGGTTGTTTTTCCTGCACCATTTGGCCCGATTAGTCCGTAAACTTCCCCGCTTTCTACTTGCAATTCTACTTGATTTACCGCAATATGGCGATCGTATTGTTTCGTCAGTTGGTATGTGGCGATGGCGTATTCGGATTCCATAACGTCAATCAACTACAGGAGCTAGAGCCAATTTAACATAATTCAAGAATCGAGTGTCAGAACTCTCATGATTTGAGTTCAAATTCTGTCAAATTAAGGGTTTGGTCACCAAACCCCTACTCTTGAGATCACGAGGACAATTTCTACGGATTTTGTTGTATGACACCCAAAGAGAAAAATTAAGCAAAACTCGAATGGTTTTTCGCTTCTGCTTCTTGTTTTTCCTGTTCTTTTTGTTGACGTTTTTTGCGTTCTGCTTCTAAAGCATCTTCGATTACAGTGAGTAATTGATCCATTTTGTCAAGATTACCACGATAGATATCGAGATCTTTTTGCAACTTTTCACCAGGAAGATGTAAAGTTTCTGCGATTTTAGCTAAAATCTGATCCCGCTTTTCTTTTTCTTGTATGATAGAGGGATCTGCTTCAGCTAGTAGGGTATAGAGTCCAATAGCGAACAAACGACTATATTTGAATTGACCCGAAGCCGCGATCGCATTTAAAGTAGAGACAATCTGATGATCGCCTGCGGAATTAGAAATCAAGCTATCTAAAGATAAACCTTTTGCTGCTGCGATGAGTGATTCGGCATCACGGCGATATTGTTCGGGATCGGCCCCAACAGAACAACAAATACCCGTAAAAATCGTTGATTTATCCTGTTCTGGGCGATATCCTTGCATAAAACGCTCAAAAGAGGTGATTACGCCAACAGCATAAATAGGATCATAGCGGAAGTCTGCATTGACCGATAGCAAATGAAGTTCTACCAGCAATTCTTCGACAACTCGCCGATAAACTGAATTGATGGGGCGGGTATGATAGGTATGAAAATTGCGTTTACTATCAGAAACGGTGCGTACTTTATCCACAGAACAAGATTTTAAATAAGACAGTATTTCCATTCTCTCTTGTAAAGTTCCCACTTGCAATTATTTTTTGTCTGATGAATCAGTTGTAAGTGTTCTATACATTTAGCTATGATAGACAATTGGACTATAACTGACAAAGAGGAGAATTAAATGTCTCGTAGATGTGAATTGACAGGCAAAAAGGCGAACAATGGTTACGCAGTTTCCCACTCACACCGCCGCACGAAAAAACTACAACAAGCTAATTTACAATGGAAGCGCATCTGGTGGGCAGAAGGCAACCGTTGGGTTAGACTTCGTATTTCGACTAAAGCGATTAAAACTCTCGAAACCAGAGGGATCTCTGCAATGGCTAAAGAAGCAGGGATTAATCTTAATCACTATTAAATTTTTATTTTTACATGAACAGGTTTTGGGGTCTTGATACCCCTCTTGTTTTTTTCAAAGACATTATTTTATGACTCATCAACTCGCTTTCTTAGGACTCGGTGTCATGGGCGCACCAATGACGGTAAACTTAGTTCGTCAAGGGTTTTCTGTCAATGCTTGGAATCGTACCCCAAATACGACAGGTATAGAAATTGTCAAACAAGCGGGCGCAAATGTCGTAAATTCTATTCAAGACGCTGTAACAACGGCTGAAATTATTTTTACCTGCGTCGGTGATGTATCTGATGTCGAAGAAGTATTATTTGGGGAGAATGGGGTAGTCCGAACAGCCAAAGCAGGTACATTAATTGTTGATCTGAGTACCATTGGCAGTCAAGCAGCCAAAAAAATCGCTTCAGAATTAGAAAAACATGATTTACGGTTTCTTGATGCACCTGTTTCTGGGGGTGATATTGGGGCCCTTCAGGGAACATTAACGATTATGGTGGGTGGCAATGAACAAGATTTTGCTCAGTGTCAGCCTTATTTTACAGCAATGGGCAAAACCATTCGTTTGTGTGGTGCAGTCGGTAGTGGACAAGCCGTTAAACTCTGTAATCAGGTGTTGGGGGCTATTCATATGGTAGCCTTGTGTGAAGCGATTAAAATGGCAGAAATTCAAGGTATTGACCCTAGTTTAATGATCGAGGTTTGTCAAACAGGTGCCGCAGGTTCTTGGGCGTTAGCGAATTTAGGCCCGAAAATTGTTGCAGAAAATTTAGAACCAGGTTTTATGATTAAACATATCCTAAAAGATTTACGATTTGTGCAAGAAATTGTCGCCGCTAGTCAAGAAAATTTACCTGGAGTTGAATTAGCCGATCGCTTATTTAAAATAGTAGCTCAAATGGAGCAAGGTGCAGAACAAGGCACACAAGCGATGAGTCGGGCTTATTTAGAGTAAATGAATGTTTAAGCGATCGCGGCACTTCATTTATCTTCACATCATAGACTTGGGTTCGTTACATTAGATTAAGTAGCAATCAATCAAGGAGTCAAATAACAATGGACGCGATGGAATTTTTTCAGCACAGTGGGGGACGCTGGAAATCGCAGCGCACAACCCATCATTTAGCCTTTAGACGCGCTGAAACGGGTGGATCTGATATTTATGTCGAAGCACTTGATGCAAACCATCCAAAAGTGATTGAGATATGTAAAATGCACGAGTATGATCCATCACTAGCGGTTGGTGGCGCGTTTGTCAGTTGGGATGGCTCAATGGCTTGGGATAAAGACGACGAAAATCACGAAGGAACGACGGTTTTTGCCTTAATTCCCGATGCAGATAATCCCAGGGCGGGTGTATTACTCAGAGAAAGGGGTTATGCAGAAATTGTACCGATCGCGGGACGCTATCACATGGACGAACTCGAAGGACTGGTCTTAATTACTGAATACGATACCATGTCTACGATCGAACGATTCTGGTTTGCTAATCCCGATTTACGCCTAAGAACCAGTACAGTACAACGGTTTGGCGGTTTTAATACGGCTACTTTTTGTGCTGAAAGCCGCGAAGAATCAATAACCGAACCTCAAACACCCCAAACTGCACAACCGTTTTACTCAATTAGTGGCTGGTAAAACAGGATGAATGGGATCGATTTCTCTCACTTTGTTTTAATATTTGTAAGAATTTTTAACATATCTCAGCACTTATGCACTGACTCCCTTATGATGAGTAGGAAAGTTTTTGCAATTGTCTAAGACTACGAGGTTCATTCGATGGCTATTCCTCTCTTAGAATACGCGCCTAAGTCTCAAAATGCGCGTGTTACAGGTTACGAAATTGGTGGAGATGAAAAACCAAAAGTCTACACCACCGAGAATATCTTGTCTCCTGCTGATCTAGGTGAATTGATTGAAGCGGCCTACCGCCAAATCTTCTTTCATGCCTTTAAAGCAGACAGAGAACCTTTTCTCGAATCTCAACTTCGTAACGGACAAATTACCGTTCGTGACTTTGTTCGCGGTTTACTCTTATCAAATACCTATAGAAACAGCTTCTACGAAAAAAATAGTAATTATCGCTTCGTAGAACAAACTGTACAACGGGCATTAGGTCGTGATGTATACAGCGAAAGAGAAAAAATTACTTGGTCTATCCTAGTTGCAACCAAAGGAATTCAAGGTTTTGTAGATGCGTTACTCAACAGTGACGAATATCTAGAAAACTTTGGTTATGACACACTACCCTATCAGCGTCGTCGTAACTTACCTGGTCGTGAAGCAGGAGAACTTCCTTTTAATATCAAATCGCCTCGTTATGATGCCTACTATCGGGGTAAACTGGGCTTCCCTCAAATCGTTTGGCAAAACGAAATCCGTCGTTATATTCCTCAAGAGAAAAAAGCCAAAGCAGGCGACCCCTCTTTATATCTCGACATGGCACGCGGTCTTTCAAGTGCTAAAGGAAACCCAACACCTCGCGTTAGCGCACAGAATATCGACATTGCAGCTTCTGTACCTCGTCGTTAATTCTGATTAAAATGCTCTTTGTAGGGGATAGTCGCGGATGGGCGAGATGATTTAGTTAAAATCTAAGTTATCTTGTGGATCTGTGGCTGCCCCCTATTTAGTTGAAATTTATGACTGATTTTGGCATTTCTATTAAAGATCTTGATTTTAGTTGGTCTGAAAATACTCCCATTTTGCAATCTTGTTCTCTAGAAGTTCCAAAAGGCGAATTTTGGATGTTGTTGGGAACCAATGGAAGCGGCAAATCTACACTACTGAGGATTTTAGCAGGCTTACTGACTCCTTCAAAAGGTGAAGTAAACATGATTGAGCCGATGGGTTTTGTGTTCCAAAATCCTGATCATCAGTTAGTGATGCCGACGGTTGGGGCTGATGTGGCTTTTGGTTTAGTGAAAGAAAATTTACCCTTAGTGGCTGTCAAAGATCGGGTTAGAGAAGCTTTAGCCGCCGTTAATTTATTAGATTTAGAAAGACGACCGATTTATGCACTTAGTGGTGGGCAAAAACAACGAATTGCGATCGCAGGTGCTTTAGCCCGTCACTGCGAGGTGTTACTGTTAGATGAACCGACGGCTTTACTGGATGCCGATACACAATTAGAACTCGTGGCCCAAGTGCGACGCTTGGTCAAAAATCGCAATATTACGGCTTTATGGGTCACCCATCGTCTTGATGAATTAGATTATGCTGATGGGGCGTTTTTACTCGAGAACGGTAAAGTAGTCGCCAAAGGAAACCCACAACTACTCAAAGCAAAACTCCTGAAAAGTTCTGATTAAGAAACGTAAATTTTTTGTTAAACTTGGAAGATGTAGTTACTGTTTGTCTAACTGTGCAAAAAATCCCTTTAAAACAATGTCTACCTCTTCCCCTTGTGCGTTACTTCTGGTTGATGGCTATAACATCATCGGTTCTTGGTCATCCTTACAACAAACTCGTGATCAATTTGGTCTAGAAATGGCTCGTTATGAGTTAGTCGAAAAACTGACCAACTATACCGCCCACAACGGTTATAAGACTCAAGTTGTTTTTGATTCTTACTATCAGGATACGCCAGGGACTCAAGAAGACTACAGCCCAAATTTATCGATTTATTTCACAGCTTTTGCCCAGACAGCAGATACCTACATCGAAAAAACTTGCGCGTCTTATTATTCGCGTCGTGCCGTCCCAGTTGCCTCTCGTTTGATTGTCGCTACATCCGATCAAGCACAGCGTCTTACAGTACAAGGCTATGGCGCAGAATGGCTCAGTGCGAAACAGCTTGAAACCGATTTAGAATTTACTCAACTTCAGATCAAGCGCAAACAACGCTCTAAAAAGCCGCCTCAAGGACGTTTTTTGGTTAATTCACTCGATATCAAGGTACAGCAACGTTTAGCCCAGTTACGTCACGGGATTAAACCAGAGTGAAAAGAAATTTTAGAAAAATGCTTGACTTTCTGATAAATTATCGTTATATTTGAAAATGTCCGAAAAAAACAAGCCCCCATCGTCTAGTGGCCTAGGACACCTCCCTTTCACGGAGGCGACAGGGATTCGAATTCCCTTGGGGGTATCTAAAAAGAGAGCGGTTAAAGCCGTTCTTTTTTGGTTAGGAGCAAAAAAATGCCCTGTTATCTTTTCGGTGTTTCAGTTGGGCATCTTAAATTAGACTTGCTTCGTTTCCTCATTATTATTCACAAATGAAAAAAAAAGCTTCATCTTACCGTCGCCACAAAACTAAAACAAATCCATCATGGTTTTTCTTTTTTAGTGTAATTGCTCTCTCGACATGGCTCACTTGGAAATACAACCCTCGCTTTGTTCCCGATGCTGTAGTAGACTCAATCAATGCTATCCAAAAACCGAAAAAGATCGAAGCAGGTACAGACGAAGCGATTAAAAGTAAGACAGTTAGTAAACTCGCTCCCCAAGTGTCTACCTTAAACTATAATGGTACTTCTGTATCAGAACTGGCTGCTAAACTATCTCAATTTGCGGTTACTGATGGCGAGAAAGCAAAAGCAATCTATGATTGGATCGCGCATCATATTGCTTATGATGTAGAAATGTTTTATAGCGGTCAATATCGCTTTGTCAGACCCGAAGATGTCCTAAAATCTCGTAAAGCAATTTGTTCAGGTTATGCCATTCTCTATCAAGCTTTAGCGAAAGAAATGGGTTTACAAGCTGTAATTATTCCAGGAACAGCCAAAGGAGTTAGTTATGGAGTCAGTCAAAACAATGATGAAAACCACGCTTGGAATGCCGTTAAAATCGATAATGCGTGGTACTTAGTCGATGTGACATGGGGTGCAGGTATTCTTCAAGATCGACAGTTTAAACGCCAATATAACCCTCATTATTTCGCTACACCACCCGCACAATTTATTTACGATCATTTTCCGACTAACCCCACTTGGCAACTGCTACCCGTTTTTTATACCAAACAACAGTTTGAAGCACTACCCGAAGTTAAACCGCAATTTTTCCGCGATGGGTTACAGATGGTGAGTCATCCAACACATACCATACAAGCACAGGGAACCGCAGAAGTGATTCTAAAAGCTCCACAAGATACGATCGTATCAGCCCGTCTCGAATCTGCATCAGGTTTACTAGACAAATCTTATACCCTTGTACAGCGAGAACAAAATAAAATCTTGGTCAATGCCGCTTTTCCTCAAGCAGGTACTTATGAACTCCGAATTTTCTCCAAGAATAAAGCTCAAGACGGATCATACCCCGAAGCGATTACCTATAAAGTGATTGCCCAAAAACAAGGTGAAGCATTTCCTCTTACTTACTCCCACTTTGCCCAAAATAATGCTTATTTATTTACTCCTCAAACCAAAACTTTACCCGCGAATCAGTCTGTCTATTTTCAGATTAATGTACCAAATGCCTTAAAAGTGGTGATTATCGATCAAGAATCACAAAACTGGAAAAATTTGGAGCGACAAGGCACAATGTTTACAGGTAACATAAATATTGGTTCAGGACAAGTAGCGATCGCAGCAAAATTTACAGAAGGGGATCAGTATTGGACACTCGTCGAATATAAGTGAACATAGAGTCCATCTTAAATAAAGAAAAAGAAGTACGTGACGATAATCATATTCCACCGACTGATTCTATATTATTTCTAGAAATCATTGTCTCGGATACCTCAGAGTTTGTCGAAACCATTGAAGTCAAAGGAATACGTGTCGGTAAATATCGTATTTTAAGGGCGAGAAGTGCGGCGGTTCCTAATGCGTGCGCGGCTATTTTGTTTGATATTAGAGATCCTACAGGCAAATTACCCCACGCTTATTTCGGTTGGATTGAAGGAAACCCGATTCAATATTTATTACGTTTTATGCTGTTTGGAGAAGGAGATCTTGCAGTTGTCACTCGTGAAGTGTTACGGAAAGCTGAAAAAAATCCCACACGTCGTCCGATTATTCATGTTGGCGGTTAAAACTCAAAAATAGTTTAATAAAAGTGTTGATGAGTGAGTTTAAGATTCTGGTTTTGGTATTGCCAATTGTTGTCATGGTGCTGATCGGGTGGTTAGTTGTTCAAACAATAGATGCTTAATATCAAAGGAGAAATGGAGATGAAATCGACTATTACTCAGCCTTTTAATCCTGATTCTAGAGAAAGTGAAGATTTTTTCCTCAATGATCCTGATAAGTTGGATAATCCATTTCCCGACCTACAATATTTTCGGGAGAACCATCCTATCTTTTTTTATGCACCACTGAACCAGTGGTTTATTTTCAAATACGATGATGTGGCTGAATTGTTTAGCGATTCTAGACTTAGTGCGAATAGAATGGCAGGATTTGTCGATGCTGCTCCTGAAGAAGTGCGAGAAGATTTGAGAAAGATCGCACCTTATCTAGAGATGTGGGTATTGATGAAAGACGGAGCGGAGCATACCCGACTTCGTGATTTTCTGCATCTTGGATTTAATGCCGCTATTATTCATGGGCTAAAGGGACAGATTCAAAAATCTACCGACGAACTCTTAAAGCGAGCCGAAGCTCAGGGATACTTAGATGGTGCTGGAGATTATGGGTTTCTGCTGACTGCTTATGTTCTCTCCGATTTTTTGGGTGTTCGCCAAGAAGACCGCGCTCAGGTGATTCAATGGTCACTAGACTTCGTTGACTTTTTCAACATTATTCCAATCACAGTCGATACCACCCAACGGCTTGTTCACAGTGCCAATGGATTGATGGACTACACACGGCAGTTAATCGCTCAACGACGAGTCAAGCCCCAAAACGATTTTCTTACTACTCTAGTTAAAGCAGCTAAAGAAGGTGATTTCACAGATGATGAAATTGTGGCAAACGCCATGTTAATTTTGCTTGCTGGACACTTGGCAGTCAGAAACCTGATAGGCAATGTTATTTATCTACTGTTGACCTATCCTGAACAACGGGCAAAACTACAATCAGAACCAGAACTTTTAGCCAATGTCATTCAGGAAACCCTGCGCTATGAACCGCCTGTAACCTTGATTCCACGAGTGGTTAATCAGGATTTCGAGTTTCAAGGAAATCAATTTCAGAGCGGACAAATTGTTCAGTTTAGTATCGCCTCGGCAAACCGTGAGCCAGACCACTTTCCTAGTCCAGACCAATTTGACATTACTCGAAAATTCACCAGTCCAGTGATGAGTTTTGGTCATGGGCCGCATACTTGCTTAGGAGCGATTTTAGCCAAGGAGGAGACAACCATTGCCATCCAAACTTTATTTCAGCGTATGCCTAATCTCAGATTTGATGAAAGCAAGCCCATCAAATGGTATCGGAATGCTGGGAATCGCGGGCCTGAAATCTTGCCTCTAGTGTTTTGAGACGATTTAGACTCCCGTTTTAGGCTTGGGAGCCATTTGAGACGCTACTGGAATCGGTTTCCGCTTTGGCTAAATCTTGGGTTGGATCTTTGGTCAAATCTGCTTGCAAGAAAGCGATCGTTTCAGGGATTGCCATCCGAAAGTCTGACTCTAATTGCAGTTGCAGTTCAAGTTCTTTCACCCGTAGATTGAGTAAATGTCCGCCGATGCTGTGATCCTCACTAATGAAATGAAGATGATATCCTGGAACATTAATTGCACTGGCATAGCTAGGAGTCCAAAAACCAACTAGCGTTCCAGCTATTTCTTGAAACTCAAACTCGGCTTGAGCCAAAGTTGCCTTTACTAGAGGAACTCCAGAAGGAGTTTTACAAGCGGTACGAGTTTTGATCCACTGGAAATAACCTTGACAGCGAATCGCAAAAAAGAGATTATTTGTAGAGCGATAAGGCGTGATCTGGTTAACTAAATCATCATAGTTTTGAATATTTTTTAGCTTTACGGTGCGATCAGGGGTAAAATGAGTCACAACCGAAAAGGGAACTCTCACCGAATTGGATGGACTAGTCACTCGGCCATCACTGCGAGCCTGATAGAAATGACCATCTAGAGCGATCATCTCTCCGTCAAGATTCTCAAAGGTTCCCAGCCCAAAATCTCCATGTTGCTTAAGGGTCTCTACCGTTACACTACCTTGGTACAACCCTTCTACTAAAGCTCCAGAAGTCGAAACTTGAAATAGAGTATGGTGATCGATTTGCAAGGCATCCCCTAACGCTCTTTGAACAATATGGTTTATGCTTTCACCTGTTCTTTGCTGGTAAATATTTAAGGCATTCCAAAGAGACTGAGAAATGTCACATTCTAGTTTTGGCATCGCAAATCTCTAATTCTTCTATTAAACAATTAATTTAACCGAATAATGACAATAATTTGTTACCTTTTCAAAAGGAAGCAATAAGAATTCACAGTTGGCGTTGTCTAATGGTCAACTTCAACATTTTTGTTATACTACCAAAATCAAAAGCCCCCTCATAGGATTTGCAATAAGCTTTAGAAATGGTAGTATTTATAGAATCGATTAACGACAAGTCTCGCTATTTATGCTAGTCAAGTATGGGATACAGACCGAATGGGTGACGGGTTTCACCTCAAAAAACTGAAGCTAAATTTTTAATTCAAAACAGCGAGTCTGCTCGATCACAAGTAATTTTTACTGACTTATTTGTCATGGATTAGAAAACGAGGTGTATCAACATCTAATCCTAAAGTCATCTTGTGTGCATCTGTATCACTCGAAGCAATATTTAACACTCATTTGGAGAACATCAATCATTATGGTAACGACTAATATCCGATTAGATCGGCTCAATTCGTCTTTTTTAACTCAAGATTATATTGATTTAGAATCCCAATATGGCGCGAATAACTATCACCCTCTAGATGTTGTAATCACTGAGGGGAAAGGTGTCTGGGTATGGGATGTCGAAGGAAATAAATATCTAGATTTCTTATCTGCTTATTCAGCATTAAATCAAGGGCATTGTCATCCAAAAATTTTAGCAGCAATGGTCGAGCAAGCCCAGAAAATTACCTTGACTTCTCGTGCCTTTCGTAATGACCAACTGGGGAGATTCTATCAAAAATTATCGGAAATATCTGGACTTGAGAAAGTTCTGCCGATGAATAGTGGTGCTGAAGCCGTAGAAACCGCATTAAAAGCCGTTAGAAAATGGGCTTATCAAGTAAAAGGTGTTCCCGAAAAACAAGCCGAAATTATTGTCTGTGAAAACAATTTTGCTGGACGTACCATTAGTTTAGTAAGTTTTTCGACAGAAGACCAATATCAAGACGGTTTTGCACCCTTTACGCCTGGTTTTAAAGTGGTTCCTTTTGGGGATGCCGAAGCGTTAGAAAATGCAATTACACCGAATACAGCAGCATTTTTAGTTGAACCGATTCAAGGTGAAGGCGGTATTATTGTTCCTCCTGCAGGATACTTGAAAGAAGCGGAGGAAATCTGTAAAAGAAATCGCGTTTTATTGGTTTTCGATGAAATTCAAACGGGTTTAGGAAGAACGGGTAAAATGTTTGCCCATCAATATGAAGATGTAAAACCTGATGGGATCACTATTGGTAAAGCGTTATCAGGTGGTTTCTATCCAATTTCGGCTTTTCTGTCTACTGCTGAAGTGATGAATGTTTTTAATCCTGGGGATCACGGTAGCACTTTTGGCGGAAATCCTCTAGCGGCGGCGATCGGCAATGCTGCACTAGATGTTATTATCGATGAAAATTTATGTGAACGGGCGGCAATCAATGGCGACGATTTTATGTCAAAATTACGATCGCTGTCTAGTCCGCATATCAAAGAAGTACGGGGCAAAGGTTTACTCATCGGTGTCGAATTACATTCCTCTTCAGGTGGTGCGCGACGTTTTTGTAAGGCTTTAGCTAAAGAAGGTTTACTAGCCAAAGAAACCCGTGATCATGTGATTCGTTTTGCACCTCCTTTAGTTATTTCTCCAGAGGAAATAGACTGGGCGATGACGAAAATTGCTAAGGTTTTGATGTAATTCTTTAAAATACCCTTTACACTTGGCTGTATTGGGTATTTTACCTTGAGTTCGGGCGGTATTCTAGACCTTTGGAGCTTTAAAGGCTTTATAGCGTGTCATAATTTTTTGTATCTCATATTAAATCCGTAATTTGCTCGATAATCTTTTCAGGTGGTAAAGAAATATTGATGACTAAAGCGTTTTTCGGTTCTTCAAGGGTGGCAAACTGCGATCGCAACATTTGGGGTTTCATAAAATGTCCTTGTCTGTGTTGCATTCGTTCTAGAATCTCTTCGTAACTCCCTTTAAGATAAATCCAAATCAGATCAGTACGATCTCCTTGTAGAAATTCTCGATAACTTTCTTTTAGGCTAGAACAAGCAATAATTCCGTTTTGGTGTTGTTCAATGAGCGATCGTAATGTAGATAGCCAAGATCGGCGATCTTCATCTGTTAAAGGAATTCCTTGACGCATTTTAGCGACATTTTCGGGGGGATGGAAATCATCGCCATCATAGAAAGGCCAACCGAGTTTTTGACTCAAAAGTTGGCCAATGGTTGATTTACCTGAGCCTGAAACACCCATGAGAATACAGATCATAATTAGAATCTTAACTGTCGGGCAGTTCCATCATCGGTAAAACGTTGTTCTCCTTTTTCAACAACATCAACAATGATTTCACGTTCGCTTAAGACTAAAGAACCTTCACGGGGACTAATATCAACAATAACGTTGTCTCCTTCTATTGAAACTCGATATTGTGTCGTAGCCCATGCTTGCTGTTGATATTCAAATGTATGACCGTCATCTTCATACAAAGTAAACTCACCTTCACCAGGAAAGACTTTTATGGTCAATTCTGAGGGAATTTCTTGATCAATGTATTGTCTGACGGGATATAGCGGAATAATAGAACCAGCTTTGACATAAAGTGGCATCGTCTCTAAAGGTGCAGCCGCTAGAATATGACTATTACCTTCATAAGATGTACCCGTCCACCAATCATACCAAACGCCATCAGGTAGATAGACTGCTCGATATTCTACCCCAGGACGATAGACAGGTGCCGCCATCAAAGAAGAACCTAACAGAATTTGATCGTGTAAAGCATAGGTTTTAGGATCATTAGGATAATCATACAGAAGTGGGCGGAAAATCGGCGCACCTGTTTGGGTCGTTTGCCAAAACAACGTATATAAATAAGGTATTAAACGATAACGTAAGTTAAGATATTCTCGACAGATATCCTCAATACGTTGACCATAAACCCAAGGTTCACGACGGGCTGTAGACATAGCCGAATGCGCCCGCATAAAGGGATACAGCATACCGACTTGTAGCCAACGGGTAAATAATTCTGCATTACCATTTCCCGCAAACCCACCAATATCACAACCGACAAATGGAACACCCGATAAACCCATATTAAACAGCATCGGTAAAGATAGTTCGAGATGTTCCCAAGTTGCCTGGTTATCACCCATCCAAACCGAAGACCATTTTTGTATCCCTGCATAACCCGAACGAGTTAACAAGAAGGGGCGTTCATTGGGGCGTAAACTTAGCATCCCATCATAACAAGCTTGCACCATCATCAAACCGTAGAGGTTATGAGTTTCTGCATGGGTAACTTTTTCATCAGCCGGCCCCTGTAAACTATCTAATGGGAACCAAACTTTTTGACCTTTATCCCCAAAAGGACGGTCTGACATAGAAGGTTCATTCATATCATTCCAAATACCCGCAACCCCCGCATCGGTTAGAACCTTATGACTGTCCCCCCACCATTTTCTAACTTCAGGGTTAATAAAATCTGGAAATAAGGCTTTATCGGGCCAAACATAGCCATGAAATAGTTGTCCATCGGGTTTACGGACAAAATAATCGTTTTTCATCCCTTCATCAAATGGGGCGTAGTCGGCTTCTGGTTCGTATTTTACGCCAGGATCGACAATAGGAACGACTTTAAACCCTTCTGTTTTTAATTGACTTAAAAGTTGTTCTGCATGGGGAAAACGTTTTGGACTCCAAGTAAAGACCCGAAACCCCCGCATATAATCAATATCTAAGTGAATAACATCACAGGGTAGCTGACGGTTACGGAATTCTTGGGCGATCTCATGCACTACATCTTCTGAATCATAACCCCAACGGGACTGATGATAACCTAATGACCAACGTGGAGGTAAGGTCATACGTCCAGTTAGTTCTGTGTACGTTTGTATTACTTGTGCGGGTTCTGTCCCGTAAATGATATAATAATCTAGTTCTGGACTACGGGTTTCCATTTGCCAGATCCCCGGTTTAGTCACACCGATATCAAATTGACTCCAATAGGTACTATTTAAGAAAATCCCATAGCACAAATTGGGACGTAATGCCATAAAAAAGGGAATGGCGGGATACATTTCATCGGTGAGAGAATTGTAATCGATACAGTCTACTGTCCAGTTGGTTTTAATTTCACTACGTTGGTCAAGTAGTCCAGTCCGTTCCCCAAACCCATAGAAATGTTCGTCGGGTTCAATCATTTTCCATCCCGCAACTGCCCCAGTATGCCAACCCATGCCAATTTCGGCATCACAGGCAAAGGGTTGACCAAGAAGATCGCTACATTCAATTCGCCCCTGGTTGCGTTCAATGGTAACTTTAATCTGTTCTGTTTGAATACTAATATTTTCGGGAGTTTCTGTAACTTCAAAAGGTGTTTTGTCCCAGTCACCATCTCTTTTAGTAACCGCCCAAGAACGACGCGGTAAAAATTCACCAGTGGGGGCAAGACGAACTCGAATTAAATTGGGTGCAAGTATACTAATTTTAAACAGTGCTTTACCGCAATGGAAATCGATAGAGCGATCTCGAAGAGATCCGCTTCGCAGTGCGCTTTTTTCAATTCCTTGAATAGGTTCAATGACTGACCAAGGTTGTTCGTTTGTTTGTAATTTTCCGAAATACTGTGGCATAAGATACCGTGACTGAATAATAAATTTTTAAAATGGACTGCGAGGAATTAAATTTCTATAAGTTGACTTGACAAAATAACATTTTTATCCTTCTAGTAAAGATTGACCACCATCAATCCAAACTTCTGTCCCTGTAATGTGACTAGAGTTATCAGAAAGAAGAAATAAAACCAATTGAGCGACTTGTTCGGAAGTTCCTGGGTTTTTTCCCGTTAAGGGGATCTCACCTTCGGGAAATTCGACAGGAATTTCGACTTGCTCTAAATTTTGCTGTTCGGTATTATCATCAATCTCAGTGTCGATCGCACCAGGACAAATGACATTGATTCTAATTTTTTTACGGGCTAATTCAACCGCTAACATTTTTGCCATTGCGACTTGTCCAGCTTTTGTACTAGAATAAGCCGTTGCACCCGTATTGCTAAACATCCGCGTCCCATTAACCGACGAATTAATCACAATTGCCCCACCTTGCTGTTTTAAGTAAGGAACTGCATACTTAATCGTTAGGAACGTTCCCGTAAGATTAATGGAAATCGTTTTATTCCATTCTTCTAGATCTAAGTCTTCAATTGGGGCCCAAACGCCATTAATTCCCGCATTAGCAAAAACGAGATCGATGTGTCCCCATTTTTGATAGATTTGCTCAAATGCTTGTTGCACTTTTTCGGGTTGAGAAATATCAGCCTCTACCGTTATCGCTTCTCCTCCTTGTTGTTGAATTTGATTAACCGTTTCTTGACTATTCTTGGGAGTGCGATCAATGGTTGCAATCTTAGCACCTTCAGATGCTAACAATAAGGCTGTGGCACGACCAATTCCCGATCCAGCCCCACTGATCACAGCTACTTTTTCTTTAAGCTGCATATTGATAAAAGCCTCCCATTATAGTAGAAACGTGCCATGGCGCGTCTTTACTTAGTTTCTGGCTAAACCCTCATTTAAGCCTCTATCCGAGGAGGTTTATTAAAATCTACTTTCAGGTAGAAACAACAAGCTATCTGGACAACAATTTCATGTTTTGAACTCTAGAGATATTCAAATTTTTAGTTATTCAACTCAAAGTCCATTTTTGTCCCTTCTTTTAATAGTCGATTAGTACCTGAGTATTAATTCAATAACAAGTTTACTGCTTGCATTATAAGTATCAATATAAAAATTCAGATTTTATATTTTTAAAAAACAACATTTTTTAATTTAGAATTCATATTTTTCATATTCTTTTTGTATGAGTTAATAAAATGTAAAATATCAAAAACAGTACATTAAAAAAGCTTTTACAGGTATTAAACAACAAAAAACAATAATTATTTGACAGAGTAGTTTTATTTTGTTATATCTAATGTTGTCTTGAGCAATAAATATTTGAAGCCAAAAAATAGCTTTAAATATTTAGCACAAGAGCTTTGATTTTTTGAATAAAATATGAACAAAATGAACTTTGTTACTAATTTGAAACATACAGGTCTACTTGCTGTAGCTTTTTCTCTAACTGGGATTCCAGCTTGGGGATACTCATTACAAATAGTTCCACCACCTTCGATCCCCCTTAATGGAACGTATTCTACAACAGGGACTTTTCAGATTACGGCAGCAACCGGCTATCGAACAGATGGTACAGTCATAAATTTAGGCAGTAGTGCAATTAAGAATGCTAATTTAAACGGGCCAACACCACCTCCACCATTTACCCTTTATCCTGATATTCCCGATGATGTTGAGGTTTTGCGTCTAGTGGGGAACTATACCTCTACCAATCCCGTTTTCATTCCTCCAATTGCTAACTTTGATATCATTGTGGGTGGAATTTTGCCTAGTGGGCCATCAGACTTTACCTACTTTCTTCCTGCTACAACGTCGCAACCTCTTTCCTATCAAGTGACCGATTTAGAAGGGGATGGCCTTGAAGACAATACCAATACTTTTCTACCCAGTACAGCATGGACTTCGCCTACAATCTCATTAACACCACCACCACCAAGTCAACTGATTGACACTTTTACTCAAACTGGACAAACTTGGTACGTTGCCTCTACACCAATTGGTACACCACCTCCGCCACCCATCTCACGAGGATGTTCTCCAACGGGTGGCCCTTTAGCAATGAATCCTCATGGAGGTTCAGTAACATTTCAAGTTTGCCCTGTTCCTGAACCTAATTCGTCTTTTGGCGTTTTTACTATAGGAATGTTAGGAGCAAGTTACGTTTTAAAACGTAAATTGTCTAATGCGATGAAACTCAATCGATAAGCTAGAAAACTGCGTAAGTGTATAATATTTGAAATTGCTTACGCAGTTTTAAAAATAGGACTAATAAGTGAATAAGCTATAAATCTTAAGATAGTTACTATTCGTGAACAATTAAATAATTCTACCTTGCGATAATTTTGAGCGTTCTAAAAATACTGCCACAGAATGAGGTCTAAATATTAGGATCTCAGGCACAGTAGAGTTCGATGCACTCCTTAAAGAGGAACACCATGAGCGAGCCGAACAATCATCAAGTTAACGAAGAAAGCAAGATCAAAGACATGGAGCCATTTCGTCAAGAAGTCGGCGAATACATGACGACTAACCAAGGGGTAGGGATTAGCGATACCGACAATTCCCTCAAAGCAGGTGAACGCGGGCCATCACTCCTAGAAGATTTTCATCATTTAGAAAAAATGTCCCACTTTGACCGTGAACGCATCCCCGAACGGGTTGTTCATGCTAGAGGTGCAGGAGCGCATGGCTACTTTCAAGTTTATGAATCGATGGCCGAATACACAAAAGCCAAATTTTTGCAAGACCCTTCAGTAAAAACACCCGTCTTTGTTCGGTTTTCTAATGTAGGTGGTTCTCGCGGTTCTGCTGATACCGTTCGAGATGTACGAGGTTTCTCAATTAAGTTTTACACCGAAGAAGGAAACTATGATTTTGTAGGGAATAATATTCCTGTCTTTTTTATCCAAGATGGCATTAAATTCCCCGATATCATTCACGCGGTCAAACCTGAACCCAATAACGAAATACCACAAGCGTCATCAGCCCATGACAACTTCTGGGACTTTATCTCATTAGTGCCAGAATCGATGCACATGATCATGTGGTTTCTTTCTGACCGTACTTTAGCAAAAAGTTATCGCATGATCCAAGGATTTGGGGTTCATACCTTCCGCTTCGTCAATGAGCAAGGAAAAGCACGTTTTGTTAAATTCCACTGGAAACCCTTACTAGGTGTTCATTCTTTTGTCTGGGATGAAGCACAAAAACTTTCGGGTAAAGACCCAGACTATCATCGGCGCGATCTTTGGGAAATGATCGAAATGGGTCATTATCCAGAGTACGAATTAGGTGTACAAATCATTGAAGAAGAAGACGAAAATAAATTCGGATTTGATATTCTAGATTCGACTAAAATTATTCCAGAAGAACAGGTTCCCGTTAAAGCGATCGGAAAAATGGTCTTAAACCGTAACCCCAATAACTATTTTGCAGAAACGGAGCAATCTGCTTTTCATCCAGGGCGAGTTGTACCAGGGATTGATTTCACTGATGACCCACTCCTGCAAAGTCGGGTATTCTCTTATCATGATACGCAACTTTATCGCCTCGGTGCTAACTTTGCTCACTTACCGATTAACCGTCCAGTGTGTCCCGTCAGCAATAACCAGCAAGACGGTTTGATGCAGACGAATATTAAACAAGGACGTACTAACTATTATCCTAATTCTCTTGGCGGTGGTTGTCCGATGATGACTCCCGAAGGAATGAGTGCTTTTAGTCATTATTCTGAATCAGTTCAGGGGACTAAGATTCGGAAACGTGCTGAATCGTTTAAAAAAGACTACTTTAGTCAAGCGACCTTGTTCTGGAATAGTCTGACTGATATCGAGAAAGAGCATTTAGTGAAAGCGGCTCACTTTGAGTTAGGAAAAGTACAAACCAAAGCGGTTCGGGAACGGATGGTTGAGTTATTTAATCAGGTTGATCACGAATTGGCTAAACTGGTGGCTAAAGGTATTGGTGTTGCCGCCCCCACGAAAGCAGTAACCGAAAATCACGGACAAAGCTCACCCGCAGTCAGTATCGAAAAAATGAAAGAGAAGATGGAAAAATCGGCTAAAACTCGTCAAGTTGCTATTTTAGCTGCCGATGGAGTTAATTCTTCTCAAGTGATGGAGATGAAAGAAATCTTAAAACAAGCGGGTGTGTTACCTCAAGTTGTCTCCGAGTTTGGAGGAACAATTAAAGGTGCTGACGGTCAAGAAATTGAAGTTAATCAGACTTTCCTTACGGCTGCATCAGTGATGTTTGATGCGGTGTATGTTCCTGGTGGCAAAAGCGTAGAAATGCTAGTCAATAAAGATGATGCGATCGAGTTTGTTCATGAGGCTTTCAAACATTGTAAACCGATCGCGGCAGTGGGCGAAGGGGTTGAGCTACTGAAGGGAGCCAATCTTAAAGGCGTAAACTTTGATCAAGCTGGCTCTAACGGAAAGTCTGCCACCGAGCAAGGAATTGTCATCAGTCAAGACAAGACCGATATGCACAGTTTCGGACAAAAATTTATCGAAGCGATCGCTAAAGGTCGATTCTGGAGCCGAGAGCAAATGCAAAAGAAAATGGTAAGCGTATAATACGTTAACCCTAATATCTGCCCTATTTAATCTAAATCATCTCATAAATCGCCTGCTAGTCTTATTGAAATCATCTTGAATAAGCCTACAGGTGTTTTTTTTTGTCAACTTTTTAAAGGTCAGTCAACACATTGCTACAACTCGATGGAAAAAATCAAAAAATTTTATGCAGTCCTATTTTCTCCTTTTCCTGCTTGTCTTATTCCGAACTGACGTTAATGATTAACTCAGTTAAGTGAGCTTCTTTACATTTTTATAAAATTTTATTCAAACTGATACAAAATGTGAAACAATTGAAAAAAAAGGTTGACATATTGAAACCCTGCTGTTATGAACTACAGCCGAACGCTTCTAATAGTCGATGATTGTACAGAGGATCGAGAAACCTATCGCCGCTACCTGTTGAAAGACAAACAACAGTCATATTGTATATTGGAAGCAGATTCGGCCGAGGAAGGCTTGAGTTTATGCCATAAAGTCGCGTGTGATGTGATTCTACTCGATTTCCAACTTCCTGAAATGAATGGCTTAGAATTTCTTGATGAATTAAGGAAAACTCATCATACACTTCCAGTAATTATGCTAACCGCTTTTGGAGATGAAGCGATCGCAGTTCAAGCCATGAAAATAGGGGCGCAAGATTATTTAGCTAAAAACCATCTTAAGTCAGATATCCTACAATTAGCAGTACGAAGTGTTCTAGAAAGAGCCAATTTACAAACTCAACTCAAGAAAACCCAAGAAGGACAGCGTTTAATTGCAACCATTGCCTTAAGAATTCGTCAATCCTTAGATTTAGAACAAATTTTAATCACGGCTATTCTGGAAATCCAACACCTGCTAAACTGTGAGCGAGTGGTGATTTGTCGGTATGAGTCAGCAACCAATAATCTACTAAACATTAATTGGCACAGTTTAAGTGTTGAAGAACAAAAAGTCTGTTATCAATTAAATTCTGAGGATAATAGATATAGTCTTGTGCCTATTTGTGAACTGGGTTCAAATAATGGGCGTTCTAATGGGCAATTTTTGAACAGCATCAATACTAATTTAGAAATTCCGATTATTGTCGGTTCTTTTGCTCACTCTAAACCGATACCCTGGGGTGTATTAGTAGTACATCAATATTCTAAGTCAAGACAATGGCATTTAGAAGAAATTGAAATACTGCAAGAAGTCTCAGTACAACTTGCTTTAGCCATTCAACAAGCCGAACTTTTAACCAAAACTCAAGTCGCCTTAGAAGAAGAGAAAAAACTTAACGCCCTGAAATCCCAAATTATTGCCACCGTTTCCCACGAATATCGAACCCCATTAGCGGCTATTCTTGCTGCGGCATCTACACTAAAATTACATGGAGAACAGCTAGAAAGTATCAAACAGCAAAGATTTCTCCAACTGATTGAAAACAAATCGAGATATATGTCACGATTAGTGGACGATATGTTAACACTCAGTCGTTTTGAGCAACAAAAGGCTGATTTTCATCCAACACCTCTAGATTTACCTCAGTTTTTCTGTACCCTCATCGAAGAATATCGGCAAAACACCAGCGAACATCAAATAAGATTAAAACGAACGGGAAATCTTGAAGGCTTTCGGGCAGATCATAAATTACTGAAAAAAATCTTTGATAATTTGCTTTCCAACGCGGTTAAATACTCTCCAGATGGAGGGAAAATCGAAATTAATCTCATTGGACAAGCTTCACAAATTTTAGTGCAAATTCAAGACGAAGGTATCGGTATTCCTGAAGACGAACAAACCAGCATTTTTCAATCTTTCCGTCGTGGTAGTAATATTGATACGATTCCTGGTACGGGACTTGGATTATCGATCGTTCAAGCCAGTGTAGAATTACATGGTGGCGAAATATTGCTGAAAAGCCAGTTAGGGAAAGGAACACAAGTCACCGTCAACTTACCAAAACATCTACGCCAAGAGTGAAACATTGAGTTTTATCTTAGATTTGCCAACAAATATTAAATCTTCTTGAATAATTCTCTAAAATATCTTAAGATTTTCTTTAGATTTGAAAGTTACCTTATACCCTTCGCTCATCCAACTTTAGGAGGAGGAGTTCTATGAAACCCACCCTATTAAATCAACTTTGGCGTATTATCGATGAAACTCCAACCCATATTCTGTTAAATCTGGATGTTAGAGATTTAGTAGAACAAATGCTCTCAAAGTTAAATAACCTTAATTCCCTCACTCCAGAAGAAATTTATCTGATCCGTGATTATATTCAAAACAAAACCCCCCTGATTCGAGATTTAGCCTATGATCGCTTGTAAGAATTTTAGACTAAAAAAACAGTTTAAAATACATCTGAACTGCTGTAAGCCATAGTAGATGTATGACCGAAACATTGTGGCTTAATAATACTTTATATTTCAAAAAATTCATAAAGATAGAAATAAAAAGTAAGGAATTTTGCTAAAACTTTTAGCGGATTTTTTCTCTAGATCTATTCGATGTCTATGATTAACTCAAGAATTGAAGATTAAGCCCCGTCGTCAGCTACAAGGCTTAAATTTTAATTAGATAACAAACTTGATAATTTATATGACATCGATCAAAAAACTGATTTTATCCTCTCTTTCTACGGCCTTATTAGCAAGTCCCACTTTAGCCGTTGGTCAATTTACTGTAGAAGATGTAGAAGGTGCAGTTGAGAAATCGCATCGATAATACTAATATTAATCTAAATAGCGATCGCAATCTGAGCAACCGTATTGATCGTAATATCGATAATCGCATCAACATCAGTAATAATAACGTTGTTATCAATAAAAATAAAAAAAGCTACTTGTTAGTGATTACCCCCTAGTCGAAACAATGACAAATGCTTCTGATCCGCCACTTTATTTTTTAAACAACCGCTATCGAGTGATTCAAGTTTTAGGAGAGGGTGGATTTGGTCAAACCTTTTTGGCAGAAGATACACATATGCCGCTACATGAAACTTACTTAAACTTATCCAAACAGTTCTAGCTGTGTATAGATAGGGCGACTTTTGATCCGTCGCAGCTTAATGTTCACTTCCTGCTTCACCGAATCCCTGACAGATAATCTGTCAAGTGGTTTTGACTCTCCACAGGCTAACCCCGCATAGCTTGCGGTTCTTGGATAATTAATATTTGAATGCCAACGCTCTAAATTAAGACTTGCATTCAAATCTCTGTCAATAGAATAACCACAAGACGAACAGTTAAAAACTCGTTTTTTTAATGGCATTTTTTGGCGATGACCACAACAACTACAAAGTTGACTTGATGGGTAAAACCTATCCGCAATGACCAATTTTGACCTGTACCATCCACTTTTGTAGATTAGTTGTCGTTTAAATTCATGAAAGCCACAATCAGCAATAGCACTGGCTAAACGATGGTTTTTGAGCATTCCAGATACGTTTAAATCTTCGATGACAATCTCGCCGTGATTTTTGGCTAACCATGTCGTTAATTTATGTAGTGCATCTAGTCTGATATTAGACACTCTTTGATGTAACTTTGCTAATTTATGAACCGCTTGGGAGCGATTTTTGGAGCCTTTTTCTTTCCTTGAAACGGCTCTTTGTAAAGATGCTAGTTTTCTTTTAGTCTTTCTGTAAGCTTTTTGGTTAGGAAATACCGAGCCATTACTGCAAGTAGCTAAAGAATTAATGCCGACATCTACACCAATTCTTTCTTGATTTTTTTGGGTTGGTAAAATCTCTAACTCGTATTTAAAACTAACATACCAGCCAGAAGCTCTTTGACTAATGGTGACATTTTTAGGCTGATAACTTGGTAACCTTTCAGGGCATTTTACCCAACCAATTCTTGGCAGCTTGATTTTATTGCCACTAATTTTAAGGCTGCCTTCTAGATAAAAACTATCTTGATGTCCTTTCTTTTTGAATCTCGGTTTCTTGCAATGCTTATGGAGCCACCAATTAGTAAAAGCTGTAGCCAGATTTCTTAATGCTTGTTGAGGAGCGCACTTAGAGACTTCGTAATACCATTCATTAACCGACTTGACCTCGGCTACTAATTTCTTATGTAAGTCAATAGATGACGGTAGCTTCTCCCCTCTTTCGATCACGGTCATACAGGTTTGTAATCCCCAATTATACGCATGACGAGCTACTCCTGCGTGTTTAGCTAGTAGAGTTCTCTTAGAATTAGTCTTAAATTAATTTCAGGATTTCGCTCAATTGCTGATCAAGAACAACTATTTACTAAGCAGACTCAACGACGAGGGAGTAGGGAAGCAGCATCTAAACTCAGTGCGCCTCCTGGTTATAGTGAACATCATACGGGTTATGCGATCGATATTGGAGACGAACAACAACCTAATACTGATCTTAAGTTTGAGTTTGAAGATACAAAAGCCTATCGCTGGTTAACTGCATATGCTGCCAATTACGGCTTTGAATTGTCCTTTCCACGTAATAATTTTCAAAAAGTTAGTTTTGAACCTTGGCACTGGCGATACGTTGCGTCTCCTCGCTCTCAGCAAATCTTTGCAACGGCTAGTGGTCAGTCAATTTAGAATTAAAGGGTAAAGCCGCTTGAGCTTAATCCGAG
>ERZ1066124.290-NODE-290-length-40693-cov-27.246124_pt1 | contig 40693 bp, 32 predicted proteins | sample MGYA00382771_ERZ1066124 | MGnify/ENA primary metagenome ERZ1066124 (study PRJEB33369, sample SAMEA5778354) | biofilm metagenome | biome: Industrial cooling water; feature: Water cooling tower basin; material: Biofilm | place: United Arab Emirates | collected... | reverse complement strand
AACGATCCCCCCCTGCCCCCCTTGCCAAGGGGGGTGAAGAACGATCCCCCCCTGCCCCCCTTGCCAAGGGGGGTGAAGAACGATCCCCCCCTGCCCCCCTTGCCAAGGGGGGTGAAGAACGATCCCCCCCTGCCCCCCTTGCCAAGGGGGGTGAAGAACGATCCCCCCCTGCTAGGGGGGGTTGTTCGTTCTTAGCCCCCCTTGTTAAGGGGGGTTGGGGGGATCTCTCGCTACTGCGAATAGGAATTTCTAGGAATTCTAGTAAGTTGAGAATATTGACGTAATCTAATTCCCACGATACGGAAAATCCGACTAATTCTGGATATCTGGGTAATGGTTCGTGGGTATCAGTAAATAAGCGGCTGACTTCCACATCAGAACGCATTGCTAACGTTGCCCACACGACTTGATAGCCTAAGCTGGTGATGCCGACGCTGTACTCGTTTGGAAAAGCAAATATAGTCGGTATCGCGTCGGCGTTAGGCTTCGCGGGGGTAAATAAAAGGCGTTCGGATGTAAAGACAGATGCGGTCACAAATAGATGAGGTAATTGGTAATTGGTAATGGGTAATTGGGAAGAATTTATTTATTACCCGCCTGCTCTAATTGTAACTAGCAATTTGAGTTATTTAGTCGCCGCATTCAGCCTGATGCGATAAATTTGTTGTTCTGGTTTTAGCTGACAAGCTGAAATCGGTTCGTTTGGCGGACAACTAGCGCCTGGGGCGGGTTCCCATTCTACGTTGAACACGGCTAAACTGTTGCCTTGACGAAATCCTCTGGCAACTTCGGTTGGGCCATCGGCTGTGTAATCTGATACTTCTGTCCAGCCTTGTTGCGCCAGCAAATCGCTTAAATTGCTGACAATATCAGAAAGCTGGTTAAAGTTGCGCCCGTCACCCGTAGCAATTAACTGACAGCCTATGCCTTGCCCTTGGTTGATGTAGTCTACAAAAGATCCCCTGGTCATCCTCACCCTGACTTTGAGCGCGTTGGTCATGGCTTGGGCTAATTGGTTGCAGGCGGCGGGGGGTAAAGGTTGATACCTGACTGCCGGGGTTTGTGCCACGACTTGGGGGAGAGTGGGGGAGGAAATGCCAGTAATGCTTGCCAAGAACAATAAACTGGGGATTGCGATCGCGCCATTAATATTAATCAATCGAGCCATAGTGAGTTCCGTTCGCTTCTTCCCAGACTACCATCCGGATAATCCCCCAGCGCCTACATACTAAAGACACAAATTTATGGTATAATGCCTATCGCTTCCTGGCTATAGACGATTGCGGGTGCGGATTGCTTCCGCTGGCAATAGCAACACGGTTGCAAATATTCGTCGTTGAACTTACCCTAAAAAAGCAAAGTTAGCTCTAATCCAAGAGCGAACAACGCCAAGCAATTTCAAAGCTATCTCGGAGTCATAGCCTAAATCAACCAACAAAAACAGCCTGTATGACTTCCAGCAGATTCAAAATATTCAAAACGTAGGTGAATTTGACTTTAAAACAACGCTTGGCTTGGTCTGTGGTGCGTGTGAGGGTCTAAGGTGACAAAATTTATCCCCAAACTCAATGATATTTCAACCCAGCTCAGCAACTCCAAAGCGGCTGAATCATCAACAACGTCGGAAACTAAGTCCCAGTCAGGCAATGGGGTAAAAACCTTTAACCAACTGGAAACTGCGATCAGAGAAAGCGATGAACTGCCTGATGATGTACCGACGTCAAGGACAAAGCCAAAAAGCAAGCTACTGGATTGGCAAAACCCGATTTATCGCAGTCGGAAGTTTTGGATCTTAACTGGACTGGGGGTGACTGTCACTGGGGGAGCGATCGCTGTCGGCGTCACCTGGTGGAATTTAGACCGCAGCTTGCCGGATCCGTTAGAAGCTCTCACTTTCGTGCGCGATGGCACGCTGACGATTAAAGCTGAGGACGGCACAATTTTGCAACAGCGGGGCGAAGCGACGCGGGAAAAATACCCGATCGAAGAAATGCCGCCCCATTTGGTACAAGCATTCGTCGCCTCGGAAGACCGCCGCTTTTACCAACATCAAGGCGTAGACTATCAAGGCATCCTCCGCGCTGTTGTCTCCAACGTGATGGCGCGTGATGTGGTAGAAGGCGGCAGCACGATCACCCAACAGCTGGCGAGGATTGTCTTCCTCTCGCAAGAACGCAGCATCTGGCGCAAACTGCGGGAAATGATGCTGGCGCAAAAAATCGAGCAAAAATTAACCAAAGAGCAGATTCTAGAACGCTATCTGAATTTGGTTTATCTGGGAGAAGGCGCCTACGGAGTCGCCGATGCCGCTTGGGTGTACTTCAGTAAAGACTTGGAAGAACTGACGCTGTCAGAAATGGCGACGCTGGTAGCAATGGCGCCCGCCCCCGGTAAATTTTCGCCCCTGGTGGATGAGAAAGCCGCCGTCGCGCGTCGCAATCTGGTGTTGCAGCGGATGGAAGAAGCTAAAATTATTACCCCCCAAGTAGCGCAAGCAACGATTGCCGAACCTCTGGAAATCGAGCCAGCACCGCCGAAACGACTGGCAACCGAAGCGCCTTATTTTACCTCCTACGTAGAGCAGGAATTGCCGCGTTTGATTCCCCCAGAAGCGGTGGAAGCAGGCGGTTTAATTGTCGAAACCAGTTTAAACCGCGAGTGGCAACAGCAAGCCGAAGAAGTAGTGGAAACAGCGATCGATCGCTACGGTAGGCGTCAGCGGTTTAAGCAGGCGGCGTTAGTCGCCATCGATCCGCGCAGCGGCGAAGTCAAGGCGATGGTGGGGGGGACAGACTTTGAAGATACCCAATTTAACCGCGTCACCCAAGCGATGCGCCAACCGGGATCTACGTTTAAAGGGTTTGTTTATACGACTGCGATCGCAGCCGGGTTCTCTCCTTTCCGGGGTTACTTAGATGCCCCGTTTAAGGTGGATGGCTATACCCCCAAAAACTACAGCGAAACTCACAGCGGTTGGATGTCGATGCGCGACGCCTTGATCAAATCTGTCAACACAGTCGCTGTGCGGACGTTAATCGATGTCGGATTTGAACCCACGATCGAAATCGCCCAGAAAATGGGAATTAAATCCGAACTGAAGCCGGTTTATTCCCTAGCACTAGGGGGTGTAGAAGTCAACCTGCTAGAGTTAACCGGCGGCTACGGCACCCTCGCGACCAAAGGAAAGCATACCGAAGTTCACGGCATTCGTCGCGTCCTCGATCAAAGAGGACAAGTCCTTTACGAAGCGAAATACCAGCCCCAAGAAGCCATAGACGAAGAAACCGCAGCGATTATGACTTGGATGTTGCGGGGTGTGGTCAATTCAGGAACGGGAAGCGCCGCGGCTTTACCAGGCAGACAAGTGGCGGGGAAAACCGGCACCTCGGACGAAGCTCGCGACCTCTGGTTTATTGGCTATATTCCCCAACTCGTGACCGGCGTTTGGTTGGGCAACGACGATAACACGCCAACTAGGGGCGCTAGCAGCACCGCCGCCCTCACCTGGGGCAAATTTATGAACAAAGCGGTGGAAGGGATGGAGGTAGAGAAATTCCCGCCGCGACCGGATAAAGTGGAAGGTCGTAAAGGGATAATTAAGGCCGAACCCGTCAGACCTGGACGGCTCTACACGATGCGAATCAAAAACGCATCGAATAATGATAGCGACACTTCTAGAAGCTCCTCCCGTCGCTGGCGCGGTTCGGATAATAACGATTCTGCTCCATCTCAAGGATTTAGACGCCGCTTGCGGGTGAGATCTGAAAATCAAACCGCCAGCAATCCTCAACCAGCTGTAGTGCGTCGTCGCAGGCGGGTTGTTGTGGCTGCGTCATCGGGTAACAGCGCGCCGGATAACTCCAGACAGTGGCGGCGACGCCGCTCGTTTGCGGCGGCGGCTCCCAGTAACCCCGTCTCGGAAGCACCCAGGCAGCGGCGGCGACGCTCTTTGGCGGCGGCGGCTCCCAGTAACCCCGTCTCGGAAGCACCCAGGCAGCGGCGACGACGCTCTGTTGCAGCTGCTGGTAACACCGTTTCGGAAGCACCGAGACAGCGGCGACGCTCTTTGGCCTCATCGAACAGCGCGTCGGATACATCCCGTCGTCGGTCTTGGTCGGGCAGTACTTCGCGCCGTTCGTCAGGTGGACAGTCAACTGCTGGCAGCAGGCGATCGCAGAGAAATTCGGCAAGGGTCAGTACCAGGCGATCGCGCCCCGCACCTGCCCGATCTGCCGCACCCGCACCCGCAGCCCCAGCCCCAACGATCGATTTCAAGAGTCACCATTAATTAGGCCATTGGTCATAGGTCATCGGTGAGCGATCGCCGATGACCTATTACTAAGGCAGTACCTAGCATCAAACTAGGGAAAGATGCATAATTTTAATAAGTCTTTATACTCTAGAGACAGCGATCAAATTTGGAGTTGATAAATAATGTTTGTACTAATGGAAGCGGCTGCAAACGCGCCTCATTTTCCCCTGTCTTTTACCCTAGTGTATGTGGTTGGTTTTATCGCGGCTGTATCTTTAGGCTCGGTAGCCTGGTATAATTCCAAGCGCCCCCCAGGTTGGGAAGATAAAGAACGTCCCAGCATCGTGCCTGAGATTCAAAAGGAAGAAACGCCAGGTTTGGGCGAGCCTAAAAGCTAATCGGTAATGGGTAATAGGTAATAGGTAATTGCGAGTTTTTATAGACTATAACCCATCCCCAATTACCGATTACCAATTACCAATTACCAATTGCCAAACTTACTAAGCTTGACGGTTAACCCAGCGGTGGTAAAGCTTTTGAATTGCTTTTAGTACAGTCTGTTCATCTGGCTGGGTTGACGAGTTGGCTTCTTCTAGTTGCTGCAACTTCATCAACAGTTTGGCTTCTTCGTTAGCAACGTTGCCATCGCTGTAAATTAAGCCACTAATCGCTTCAATCAAGTTTTGGCAGTCTTCAGAAGTTGGGCGCGAACCTAAATATTCTTCCAACCACCGATAGCACTCATCCGGCGACACTGACCGTAATTCATACAACCAAGGTCGAATTTCCGGATCGTCGGTTAAGCCTTTTTCTTGAGCGACCCGGTCAAGATATTCTCTTTCCTCCGGCTGAATTTTGCCATCAAGCCAAGCTGCACCAATCAGAATTTTAACGAGTTTTTTAACATTTGAGTTAGATGCCATTGATTTTTTTCCTAACTCTTCCCTAACAGCTTAGTCGATCAAAAACCAGAAAAATTGAGAACAAAATAAGAATTAATTTTTTGTAACTTTTACTTACCGAAAGCAACCCGATTCCTGGTCTATTATGTTTCAATTGCATTTCAGTAGCACCATAAAGAAACCATCCATTTGATGCCGATGAGGCCAAACTTTCAGCCATCCTTCTGGGGTCGTAAAGGGTGCTAAGTTTGAATTGGGCATTGGCGATTGAATTTGCCAGTGAGGGTGGCGTTCTAGAAATGCTTGAATAATATTTTCATTTTCTACGGGGTGCAGCGTACAGGTAGAGTAGGCTAAACTACCGCCCGGTTTCACCCAAGTTGCCGATTGTGCTAAAAGTTCAGCCTGAAGCGCTGCCAATTCTGTAACGGTTTCTTTGGTATGACGCCAGCGGGCATCGGCGCGGCGGTGTAAAGTTCCCAATCCCGAACAAGGGGCATCGAGCAAAACTCGGTCGGCGATGTTGGTAAACTGAGATTGGTTGCGGCTATCGCCGGTGCAAATTTGAATTGATTTTAAGCCGAGTCGGTGGGTATTTTCTTGGAGTTTTTTCAGTCGCGAGGGAGTGCGATCGCATCCCCACACCGTCCCATTATCCCCGATCAATTCCGCGATATGAGTTGTTTTCCCTCCGGGTGCCGCACAAGCATCAATTATTACTTCCCCCGGTTGCGGATCGAGTAAATAACTTACCAATTGCGCGCTACTATCTTGAATTGACCACCAACCTTGACTAAATCCAGGCAAGTTCGCAATTGTCCCGATAGTTCCAGTTAATCTCAATCCCTGGGGCAGATGGGGAATGCGACTAACAGAAATTCCCGCGGAATGCATCGCCGCTTCTACTTCCTCAATCGAAGTTCGCAAAATATTAACCCGCAAGTCAATTGTCGGGGAAGCATTCATCCACTCGCAGAGTTGTTCTGTTTCTGCATCACCTAATTGTTCGAGCCAAACTTGTACAATCCAATCGGGAAAACTGTGTAAAATTCCCAACCTTTCGACGGGGTTTTCTGGCAACTTAAGCAGGTGTTGATTTGTGGAGTCGGCATCCTGCCTAATATATTGCCGCAATAAACCATTAACAAAACCAGTCAATCCGGAAAAGTGATTTTCTTTAGCAAGTTCGACGGTAGAATTAACCGCCGCAGAAGGAGGAATTTGGTTAAGATAGCGCAGTTGATATAAACCCAAATGTAAAATTGTGCGGAGATCGCTTGGTTGTTTGCTGGCAGGTTTTTTAGCTAATTGGTCGATTAGTGCATCTAGGGTTCTTTGTCTTCTGACGCTGCCATAAACTAATTCTGTTACCAATCCTCTGTCTAGATTGCTTAAATTAGCATTTTGCAGAACTTTATCGAGGGCAACATCGGCAAATGCCCCCCGATGAACCGATCGGAGGGCAATAAATGCCAATTGCCGAGGATTTTGCTTGGTCATTATTTGCTCATGATTTGAGCGATATGCCTGGAGGCACGCTAGGCGATCGCATTTTTTTATCTCCCCCTCTCCTGGTAGGGGAGGGGTTTATTTATCACCGACCTGCTATCATCGCTTCAGGTTGCAGCAATCGTTTCGGCGGTTGTTTTAAATCCCAAACAAGGCCGAATGCAGATAGCAACAACAGCACATAATAGGTGATGTCAATTTCCCACCAGAAGAAACCTTGACGCGCCGAAAGCTGATAGCAATGATGGTTATTGTGCCATCCTTCGCCCAGGGTAATCAGCGCCAACCATAAAGAATTTTTGCTCGATTCACCAGTGTCGTAGCGCTGCGTACCGAATACGTGACACAAGGAATTGATGGAAAACGTTGTGTGATAAAGAATTGTCGTGCTGATAAAATATCCCCAAACTAAACCCATCCAACCGTGAACCAAATAGCATCCAACGGCAAGGATAATTGTTGGGATCACGTTGTATCTTTCCAGCCAGAGTAACTCTGGGTATTTTGTCAAGTCCTTGACTAATTTTGGGTTGTAGTCATCGTAGTCAAACGAGACAATCCAGCCCACATGCGACCAGTAAAAACCTTGTTTTTTGGCAGAATGAATATCTTCGTCTGTATCTGAATACTTGTGGTGATGGCGATGGTGCGATGCCCACCACAGCGGGCCGCGTTGCGCGCAGGATGTTCCTAGCACTCCAAGTATAAATTGAAACCAGCGACTTGTTTCGTAGGAACGGTGGGAGAAGTAACGATGATAGGCGCCGGTAATAGCAAATTTGCGGATCAGGAATAAAGCGACACACATCCAAATAGCCAATGGATCTACACCTGTCCAAAATGCAGCAAGGCAAGCAAGGTGAACGCCAACAAACGGCAAGGCACCAAAATTAATGGTCCAGCTTTTATACATGCGAGTAGTCTTGAAACCGAGAACGATGGCTTTACGGCGATTTGATATACCAACAATATCCTGCCCAAGTCAAGTTTTTGTTGCATATCTTAGAGGTCACCGATTTACCATCTTACAGTCCCTTGGTGTCGCTGTGTTAGGGTAAATGCACTTTCTCGCGGGAAAATTTGTCTCTGCGATCGCAAAACCCTTCTCCCACCTTACAAAACTGCGAATCTTTAAAATTATCTTGCTTTATACCTCTCCAGCGCTTTATTAACTAAATCTTTTCATTTTTATTTTTTAATTTAAAATACTTATAAATTGGCTCTTTATTTTACCATAGAAAGACAATTTCGGCGCAAGATCTCAGTTTTTGTTGAAGCCAAACCGATCGAGATCTATCTTTTACTCCAACCCCAATTGCCACAAAAAATCTTGAATTACATCTGCCTTTTGGGAGTTGCCTTGGGTTTGAAAAGTATCTCTGGCGCGTTGCAGGTTAGCGGCAGCTTCCTTTCTGCGATCGCATCTTATAATCTTGCAATTAATTACAGCTACCTATTGGGATACCGCCGTTTGTAACACCTTTATGCCTAACGACTGAAGTCGCGCCTACACAAACAAAGACCGCCTGCGCGGTCTATAATAATAAGGGTGGTTGTTAACTGGGTAATCATTCAAGTAATTCCGGCTAGCTATTAGGATACCGCCGTTCTTAACATTATCTGTTTAATGTTTTTTAACACTCGCATGATGTCGTACAACTGGTTGCGACGGGGTAGTAATAAAGAGAAGATATTTGATAAATCGTATTGGGGGTTATCTCCAGTTGATGCTTTGATAAATTGGAATTCATCACCGTTGGTGACCATTCCATAAACTGGGCTTTCTGGTTTTGGGTTTTTGAGCATGTATGTAAGCGATTGCGGTAAAGCCACGGAAAAAGCGATCGTTGATTTTGATTCAATAACTAATACCCAAAATTGATCTTGAATAATCAAAGTATCAATGCGTCCCCGCAATAATTCGTCTCGCTCTTGTAAAAGAATTTCGACTTGGGGTTCTGTGGTTACGTAAAAGGGGTCGTCGTATAAACCAGCCAAGGTTAGTAACGGAGAAATTATTAACTGGTTAATTGTGCCTTCAGCTAGAGAACCCCGCTTTCTATGACGATAGAATCTATGTTTAATTTCGTCTAAGGTGGCGATTTCAGAATTGGTGAGTTCTGGCAGATTATCTATCCATTCTGGAAAAAATTGCTCGTCTTCAGTCGGACGCAGATTAAACCTTTCTTCGAGGTCATCTAAACTGAGGATGGTTTTGGAAATGGGGCGAGTTTGAACCATAATCGGAGTTAGCAGGTGAGAATCTTTCTTTAGGGTAGATTGCGATCGCTCATGTTTGTAGTCGCGCTTAAGCGCTAAAATCTGCGGTTGAAGGCAAGTACCTTTCCTGTGCGATCGCAACTTGAGTTATCTATCTTCAATTATTCTCTACGAGTTTTCCAATAACCAGGCTCGCGGCTACAAAGCATCACAGCCAGAATCAAAATGTAATCCTGTTCAATTGTGTAGAGAATTCCATAGGGAAACTTGCGTGTCAGGCATCGCCGAACATCTTCATCAATTACCCGCCAACGAGTGGGGCATTCTCTAATTCGATAGACTGCATCTTCAACTGCATCGATAAACGCTTGCGCTAGTTCAGTACGACGCTCTGCATAGTATTGAACGGCTTAAGAGTATTCGGCTAGCGCTTCCGGGTGAAATACATATCTCATTGCTCAAGCAGTTGCCTCACTTGTGCTAAAGCTTCTTCCCCTGGAATTGGTTGAATAGTACCATTTCTGACTTCATCTCGCCGTTTTTTTGCCTCAGTTACCCAAGCTGTTTTAATAGCTGGATCGGTATCAAATTCCAGGCTTTCTACTAACTTTTCTGTCAGCAGCGCTCTTAATGCACTCGGTAAAGATAGGGCTGCCTGTGTCAATTGCTCAATGGATAGCATAGGCACACTTGATTTTTAATCTCTGAATCTAGTTTACCTGCGATCGCACGCGCTTGCGGCTGAGGCGATCGCCAGATTGGCTACGCCACACCATACTGGGTGAACTGCCGTTTATACGGAGCTTGCAACCCTAATACAATATCCTCTCTAGGTACGCCCATTTCAACTAATTCCTCAGCAATCCGAATATCGGTTGTATTGCGCTGAATCCAAATCTTTCCATCTTTGATATCCAAGTGCATTACACAGTTATAAATGCGATCCCAGCCCTCCCAGCCAATATCTAAAATCTGGTAATGGTCACGCTCAGTATCAAATAATAACTGGACTTCAATATCGTTTTCGGATGATGAATAGCTACTGTATTTAATCAGTAGCTTTTGAATATATTGACGATATTGTTCTATTTTTGCCATTGCACAATTACCTCATTGGTTGGGTCATAAATAATCAGTTTTATTTGGTACTCTTGCACTGATGCTTCCGGCAATTCGCGACTAAAAAGAGAGCGATAGGTTTCTATCGGAACTGCTAGATACAGTGTTCGATCTGGTTCGCTGCGCCGCAATGCCAATCTATAATTTAGGAACTGCCCTAAAGCTGCATGGTAATCAAATAGTTCCGACTCACCCAAAAAGCTTTTAATTTCAACGGCGATCTTTTCACCTGCTTTTTCTGCTGCCAATATTTTCTCCGCAGCCAGATCGATTAATACTTTATCTTTACCAAACTTCACAATCAGCGGATCGGCTGTAATAATCCACTGCTCTTTCTCAAGAGCATTTTTGACCGCATCGTGAAAAGTATCTTTGGCAGACACAGACAAACTCCACACCCAGCATATCAATGATATCGATTGCTTTGACAAGTGGGATAATTAAGATTTTGAAGCGCTCCAGGCGCAGAGGAGATGCGATCGCTCTGGTTTGTAGTCGCGCTTAAGCGCTAAAATGTGCGGTTGAAGGCAAGTACTTTTCGTCGTTTTCTCCTCTGCTAACACATATCTAAAGGATTTGGTGAATACTCTCAACAACTTGTTCAATAAAGTTAACTGCATCATTGACTAGGATTTCATCAATGTACCAGCGACTTCCTATCCCAAAAGTAGGATCTATATCGGCCTCATGAGCAATTTTGTTTCTCCGATCAACTATTGCGCTGAGTTGCTGCTTAACATCTTTTGCTGGCTTGCCAATTTTAGTGGCAACTTCATCCCATAATTTCTTATCTGAAATCAGCCTAATTGCATCAGCTATTTTATCTGGTTGCTGAAAGCTTTGATATGAAAGCCGTTCTCGAACTTCATCTTCTAACCAAGAAGCATTATTAAGCCTATTCAAAATACTATTCGATATAACTGGAAGCAAAGCTGAAACCACATAGGACTGTTGCAAAAATGAAGATCCTTGATTTTGTTGAATTTCATTTTCTAACCAAGTGGCAATATCTATCGCTATTAACCGTTCCTGCCGTGCAGCACCCAATGAAACTTGAAAACGAGAAAATGCTGATTGAGAACTGTTGGGTGGAGGATTAGGTTCAGAACGTTGACCTCGATGAATTTCTAGCATCCCTAGCGTTACAACTTCATGGACATAGTAATCCAAAGCACTCACAGCTAGAACTAGAGCTGCTCTCAAAAGATCGGACAAATCTAGGGCAGGAGTGGATTGAGCTTTTACTGAGTTATGAATAGAAATCAGGTCTCGGACACGAACAATGCTTGTTCGGAATTGGTCAAGCGCTGACTGCATAGGCGGCAGAGGTTAATCCGATAATCTTATCTGCCAGATCGGCAAACGTTTTTTGAAACTCTGCTTGCTTTGCCTGATTCTTTTTCAGCACTACTCCTGTTTGTCTTAATTGCTGAGGAGTCAAATCGTAAATAGGAGTCCGATGCTCCTGAGAGAGTGCAATGAGGCTGTTAAAGTTTGAAATCTTCGTTAGACAAAAACTTCTGTCAACTCCTTGTTCGGAATAGACTTGCTCAGGTAACATCATGTTATTTTGACGCATAATTGGAACAAGCTTAGAGGAAACGTCTTGCTCGATTTTTTGAATCCACTTCTCAAAAGCAGCAGTTTCTTTACCACGAATTATCCTAAAGTTTTGAACAATAATCCCTAGAAAGCGCAGTTTAACTTGAGGGAACGGATATGTAGCATCTTTCAAAATTTGAAGTGAACTTGCTGCCTTTGCCCATGCATACCATTTTGGCAACACTTTAGCTAAGGAGCCAATTGCCATCACCGAAAAAAAATCTGCCGTGGTAGGCACTATGAAAAAGTCGCTAATCATCAGTAAATTCTGATTGATTGCGCCCAAACTCGGACTCATATCAATCAAAATGTAATCTGCATTGAACTTGTTGGCAGTTTTTTCCAGCAAATCCGCAATAGATCCTGGTAAATTTTTCAGAGACTGAATGGAACCACTTAGCTCTTGAGCAATACCTAGAGTCACTTCATATTCTGAAAATCCAACATGACCTGGCAATAAAAATAATCCATCTCTCCCTTCAATAGGAATACAGTCAACAGCTTCAATGGCTTTTGGCTGGAATTCAAAAGCTGGCGCTAAACCTGTTTTAATATTTGAACCTGTATCGTATATTGCTTCTATTCTTGCTTCGTCTAAAACCATACGACTTAGGTTACATTGTGGGTCAGTATCCACAAGAATAACCCTTTTACCTTTTGCGGCAAGCATCCAACCCAGATTGAATGTAGTTGTAGTCTTGCTAATTCCACTGTTGTGATTGAATAGAGCAATTTTTTGAACCATTGAACTCACAGCCTCTTATGCTTTTAAAACTTTGCACCTGCTGGCTATATACACTGCAATTGGGAAAATATTGGCTTTCAGCTTTCAACACTGAAGTCTTTTGGGGATTGTGGATAAATCTATAGTAGCTTGCGCTACAAGACTCCGATGAGAACCAGAAATTCGTTTGACTTCCCACCCGATGCGTAATAAGGCGGCAAGGACGCGCTTTGCTTTTGTGCTAGACCATTGACTCATGCTGCGGCAAAGGAAACGCTAACTAGATCTGGGGTCACTTCTCCATGTTCAAGTTTATCTGCAAGAACTCGCAGCGTTAATGCTTGGACTCTGGCTACGGCTTCTTCCCGCGTCTCCCCATAAGCTAGCACTCCCGGCATCCCAAGCACTTCAGCCAAGAAGCGTCCATCTTCTTCTTGTTCAATCTCTATCGTGAAGTTCATAGCTGCTAATCTATTTTGAGAGAGGCTGTTTCTGGATAAAAGAACTAATTTAATGACTTCAGTTCATTCTACCAATCACAAAAAGGCGAAAGCCCTTAAACCCTCCAGCCGTCGCCCTGCTAAGGAACTTTGCAGCGAGTGCGGACTGTGCGATACATACTATATTCATTATGTCAAGGAAGCTTGTGCTTTTCTTAACCAACAAATTGCGGAACTGGAAGAACAAATTCACGGGCGCGATCGCAATCTAGATAACCCCGATGAATGGTATTTCGGCGTCAGTCAAGACATGATGGCGGCGCGGAAAATTCAACCCATCGAAGGCGCGCAGTGGACTGGTATTGTCAGTACCATTGCCATTGAAATGCTCAATCGCGGCATGGTAGAAGGCGTTGTCTGCGTCCAAAATACCAAGGAAGACCGCTTTCAACCTAAACCCGTCATCGCTCGCACTCCAGAGGAAATCCTAGCGGCGCGGGTGAATAAGCCAACTCTCTCGCCCAATCTTTCGGTTTTGGAACAAATCGAGCAATCTGGGATGAAGCGGTTGTTAGTAATTGGCGTGGGTTGTCAAATTCAGGCATTGCGCGCAGTAGAGAAAGAATTGGGTTTGGAAAAGCTCTACGTTCTCGGTACGCCTTGTGTAGATAATGTTACCCGCGCCGGTCTGCAAAAATTCTTAGATACTACTAGCCGTTCTCCAGAAACGGTGGTGTATTACGAGTTTATGCAAGATTTTCAGGTTCACTTTAAGCACGAAGACGGTTCGATTGAAAAAGTGCCGTTTTTTGGCCTCAATACTAAAGAATTGAAGGATGTATTTGCTCCTTCTTGCATGAGTTGTTTTGATTATGTCAATTCTTTGGCAGATTTAGTTGTCGGCTACATGGGCGCGCCCTTTGGTTGGCAGTGGATTGTAGTCAGAAACGATCGCGGGCAAGAAATGCTCGATTTGGTGCAAGATCAGATCGAAACTCAGCCGGTGATGTCTGCGGGCGATCGCAAAAATGCCGTGCAGCAAAGTATACCTGCCTACGACAAAGGCGTTACGCTGCCGATGTGGGCGGCTAAATTAATGGGCGTAGTCATCGAAAAAATTGGCCCAAAAGGTCTGGAATATGCCCGTTTTTCGATTGATTCCCACTTCACCCGCAACTATTTATATGTGAAGCGGAATCATCCAGAAAAATTAGATGCCCACGTACCAGAATATGCCAAACGGATTGTTGGGCAATATAAATTGCCGGAGCGGTAATTGGCGATCCCCCCAACCCCCCTTCCCAAGGGGGGCTTTTGAGGATGGAATGCGATTCTACTGCCATTAAATAAGGCAAATATTTGCGTGCCCCTTCCCAAGGGGGGCTTTTGAGCATGGAATGCGATCGCATCTTCTTCCCAAGGGGGGCTTTTGAGCATGGAATGCGATCGCATCTTCTTCTAAAAGCCTGCGTAGGCAGGCTTTGTTTGTGTAGCCGCGACTTTAGTCGTTTGGCATCGATTATCAAATGAATCGCTCCAATTTGCTGCCACAATTGGAACAGAAATTCGATTAAAGTTGCAAAAAAAGCGCGATCGCAACAGATTTTTCCCCCTAGTGTGCAGCCTTGAAACTGGCATGAAGCCCAACACCCCCTCCTCGATTCTGGGATAGGTTGGAATTGAGAACGCCTGTACCCAGAATTGGAGGAGGGCTGTTATATGTTGGTGCATATTTTACGTCGATTTAAAGGCCGTGCTTGGCTAGTTTTATTAACAGCTTTGAGCGCTACACCCGTTCTCGCCCAAACTGCTAATTTTGCTTCTTTAACGCTTTCCCAAGGGTTTTCGCCTGCGGATGGAGTAGTATCGGGTTTTACTGGGGGTTCTTACTCTCTGGCGGCTATTGCTAATAGCGATCGCCAAAACAACCGCTGCATCGGTTTCGCTTCCCCCACACCCGACCATATCATGGTCTTAGAGCGAGATTTTCCCAAACTAACCGTACAAGTCAATACCGGCGGTTCAGATACTACATTATTAATCAGAGGCCCCGGTAATGAAAATACCATCCGCTGCGGCGACGATACCGGCAGCAATAAAGATGCCAGCATCTCTGACACCAGCTGGAAAGCAGGTAGATACAGCATCTGGGTAGGAACCTTTGAAGAAGGAGTCCGCCGCGACTACAGTCTTTCAGTTGAACAAAAGTAGGGGCGGCTAATGGCTAATGGCTAATGGCTAATGGTTAATGGCTAATGGCTAATGGCTAGCTTGCCGAAGCCTCCCAAACTTTTAGGAAAGCGATCGCAAGAATTTCTAACCAATTACCTATTACCAATGACCAATTACCAGTGAATGCACTTAAAACGCTAAAATCGGGAATGGCATGTTACGCAAAACTTGGTGACCGCTCGTGCTAACTTCCCTCATAGCTGATTTTCGCATAATCTTCGATCGCGACCCGGCTGCTCGCAATTGGCTAGAAGTTTTATTTTGCTACCCCGGTTTGCAAGCTTTGGTGTTGCATCGTTTTGCTCACTGGCTTTACGTACTGGGAATTCCTTTTATCCCACGTTTCATTTCTCACATCGGTCGTTTTTTAACCGGGATTGAAATTCACCCCGGTGCGGTAATTGGTAAGGGTGTTTTTATCGACCACGGCATGGGCGTCGTGATTGGCGAAACTGCTATTGTAGGCGACTATACCCTAATTTACCAAGGCGTCACCCTCGGCGGGACGGGCAAGCAATCCGGCAAGCGCCACCCAACTGTAGGGGAAAATGTGGTAGTTGGAGCCGGTGCTAAAGTCTTGGGAAATCTTTTAATTGGCAATAACGTTCGCATTGGTGCAGGTTCGGTGGTACTGCGCGACGTGCCTTCAGATTGCACTGTCGTAGGCGTTCCAGGTAGGATTGTTTATCGTTCTGGCGTGCGGGTGAATCCCCTAGAACACGGCAGTTTGCCAGACTCTGAAGCGGAAGTAATTCGCGCCTTGGTAGACAGAATTGAGATGTTGGAACAACAAATGCAACAAATCCAGCAACCTCAACCAGTGCCGGTGCTGCAAACTGTTTTAGCAGGTAAGCAAGAATTATTTATCGCTCAAAGCGATTCTGGTAAAGAACCCCAAAGCGACGAATCCATCCCCCCTAGATGTCGCATCCAAGATAAAGCCATTCAGCAATTCTTAGATGGCGCAGGGATTTAAGAATTTGAGATTTTAGATTTCAGATTTTAGATTTGAGAAAAAACATAAAATCTGGAATTGACTGAAAGATTTAGTACTTATAGAAACCGGGTTTCTTTTTGCGATCGCTTCCAAACCAAAAATGTTTCAAAGAAACCCGGTTTTAGGGCGTCAGCCCTGAGATGAGAAACCGGGTTTCTGGGTGCGATCGCTTCCATTGCCAAAATTTTTCATCCAAACCCAGTTTCTTTGGGTAATACCAAATCCGGGTTTAATACCCCCTTTATTTTACAGACCGCGTAGGCGGTCTTTGTTTGTGTAGGCGCGACTTCAGTCGTCAGCCACAAAAGGGGTAATCGAAGCGGATTTAGTATAATATCATGTCTAGTGGTATCGGTGGCCTCTGCCGGGGCGGGTTTATTTAACCTTTGCGCTGGTGGCAAATATCCCTCGTAAAACCCGCCCCTACTATATAAAACCTTTGCTAGCGGACATGATATAATTCCTAAGATTAATCTGTTTTAGACTCAAGATTTATTTAAATCTAAAATCTAAAATCTAAAACCTGAAATATTGTCAGGGATTAATTTCTTGCTTCAACCAAACACCAGCACTATCTAGTCGGTAAAGCCATCGATTTTGCGGTTCGCCTCGCAATTCTAAATGGTCTACCTCGACTGGATCTAATAATAATAGGCAAAAATTTAGTAACGGTTCGGTTGGATGGGGCGGCTTTGGCTCAAAAGCTTCTGAATTAGCTCTATTTTCCCCTGGATGAGGCCATGCAAATTGAAGCCTCGCGGCGTCGGAAAGTTCTTGCCAAGCAGATTGGCGGGCTTGCTGGAGGGCTGTATCTGCATAATTTTCCCGCACTAGGATTAACTGACCGGCGAGGCGAAATTGCTCCCGCGTTTTGGGAAAGTACCAGCAAGCCTCACCCCAAGATTGATAATCTATTTGGTCGGCTTTTTGGCTGCGGGAGTCGGTGACAAATTTTAGCCGATTCGTATCCTCTAGAAAGTCCCGGAAAACGATTGTACGGTTCGCAGGGCGTCCATCTGCCCGAACTGTAGCCAGTTGCAGGTAGCGGGCGTAGACAAGGCTGCGATTGCGATGGAGGGCGCGAGAGAGAGGCGATCGCCAAGGGGCTAAAGTCATTGTCAGCAGGCTTTCAGGTGGGCAGGAGAGCAATTAGCCATTAGCTACAAATAGAGCAAATTTCAGAGTTTTTCAACCTTTGACGCTAGATCTGGGATCGCTTAAACTACTAAATCTGTGTCTGTGCCAAAAAAATAAGGCTTGGTGATATGGTTCGAGAGCTAGAGCGGGTGCTAAATACTAATCCATTTCCGGAAACGGCGCCAGTGGCGAATCCGGTGTTTTTTAGAACGTACAGCCGTCGGACGGCTTCTGGGCGCGAGAGTTGGGAGGAGGTGTGCGATCGCACTCTACGCGGATTGGTACGCTTGGGCAAGCTCACACCCCAGGAAGCTGACATTATAGACCAGATGCAGCGTCAAATTAAATCTTTGCCTTCCGGTCGCTGGCTGTGGGTGGGCGGTACAGACTGGATTGAAAAACCAGAAAATTTTTCCGGTGGCTATAACTGTACCAGCACCAATGTCGTCGATTGGCGTGCCTTTGGCTTGATGATGGATCTGGCAATGATGGGCTGCGGTACAGGAGCCGTTCTCGAACCTAAATATATCAATCAATTGCCAGCTATTCGGAATCATTTAAATGTAATTTTACAAAGCGAAATTGGCTCGACTGCACCAGAATTACGCCGGGAAGAAACCGAAGTTAAGACTGAAGGAAATCAAGTTTATATCCGCGTAGGGGACAGCCGTCAGGGTTGGGTCAAATCTTATCAAACCCTGCTCGAATTATCCACAGATGAACAATTTACCGGAGAAGTTCAAGTCATCATTGATTTGAGCGATGTTCGTCCTGCCGGAGAAGCACTTAAAGGCTTTGGCGGTGTAGCAAATCCTGTGAAGTTGTCAGAACTTTATGCCCGTGGCGCGGCTATTTTAAATCAAGCCATCGGGCGGCAATTAAATTCAGTCGAATGCTGTTTGTTAATTGATGAAGCAGCAGTCGTTGTCGTTGCCGGAAATGTGCGTCGTTCAGCTGGCATTAGACAAGGATTAAGTGACGATCGTTTATTTGCAGGTGCGAAGGCAAACCTTTGGCAACAAGATGAAAATGGCAACTGGAGAATCGATCCAGAAAGAGATGCCCTTCGCATGGCAAATCACTCTCGCGTTTTTCATCACAAGCCAACGCTGGAAGAATGTATAGATGCTGTTCGTTTGCAGTATTACAGCGGCGAGGGTGCAATTCAATGGGCTGGTGAAGCGATCGCTAGATCAAATTGCGATATTTTTAGCAGTTCTGAAGTTAAAGCTGATTTTATCAAAGCCTATGCTACTGGAAACGGTCAAAAATGGCTGCAAGAGCGTTTTCCTCAAATGCCTACTAGCGAATTAGAACATCGTTTGGCTCGATACGGTTTAAACCCTTGTGTTACTGCTGATACATGGATTCATACAGAAGAAGGGGCGCGGCAAGTTAAAGATTTGATTGCTAAGCAGTTAGGTGTGTACGTCAATGGAGAATTATTTAGTACAACAACTGATGGATTCTGGTTTACAGGAGTAAAACCTGTCTTTAAATTAGTGACTGAAGAGGGTTATGAATTGCGCTTAACTAGCAATCACAAGCTACTCAAAGTGACAGCTCAGACACAAGACAAGCAATACTCAGAATGGGTTGAATTAAAAGAATTGGAAAAGGGCGATCGCATTTTGGTTCATAACCATCGTGGAGTACAACCTTGGGATAGTTTTGGTACGTTTGAAGAAGGTTGGTTGCTGGGGAGTTTAGTTGCAGATGGAAGTCTGGCAGCAACGCAATCAGGAGAAACAGCCTATCTGCGATATTGGGAAGGCTCTCAAGATCAAATGGGAAGATATGCTGTTAAGCTACTAAAAAATGCTGTTGGTTTTTCTAGCCATACTGAATCTGGATGTTACCATCAACAGCTAAAACACCGAGTTATCAACTCATCAAAATTAGCTAGCTTGGCAGCAGACTACGGCATTACTAGAGAAAACAAAATACCAACGGCAAAGATTGAACAAGCCAGCTATGAGTTTACCCGTGGTTTTTTGCGGGGCTTATTTGATGCTGACGGCAGCGTTCAAGGTTCTCAACAAAAAGGTGTTAGCATTAGACTGTCGCAAAGCAATCTTGAAACTTTGAAGATTGTTCAAAGAATGCTAGCGCGATTGGGTATTATTTCAACAATTTATCAAGATCGCCGCCCTGAATGCCACCGTCTACTTCCTGATAGTAATCGTCAACCTGCATTATATTTTTGCCAAGCTCAGCATGAATTGGTTATCTCCAACGATAATATTTATTATTATCAAGAGATAATAGGATTTCAGGAACCGCAAAAAGCTGCTCGATTAAAAGAATTATTGAGCGGGTACAAACAAAATTTAAACCGCGAGCGATTTGCAGTCAAAATCCAAGAAATCCTGCCGGATGGAATTGAGGCAGTTTATGATTGTACGGTACCAGGAGTTTCTAGATTTGATGCTAATGGGATTGTTGCCCACAACTGTGGAGAGATAATTGGTTCTAATTTCCACTGTAACCTCTCAGAGGTACATCTCAATCAAATTGACCCCAATAACTATCAAGAACAAGAGAAAGCGTTTGCCGCAGGAGCATTATCTGTAGCGGTTTTGCTCAATCATCAATTTGTTGAGCCGCGCTACCACTATAGCCGCGAATTAGACCCAATTGTTGGGGTATCTTTTACAGGGTTATTTGACTTTTTTGTCAAGGCTTTTGGGGTAGATTGGTTGCGGTGGTGGGAAGAAGGTCGTCCCGCAACCGCACAGGGATTAGAATTTAAACGGCGCGAAGAAGAATATCTCAACCGTTGGCGAGATATCGTGCATCAGGTGGTGTGGGATTATTGCGATCGCCACCACATAAAACGCCCCAATCGCTGTACAACCGTGCAACCTTCGGGGACAAAATCTTTACTCACAGGTGCATCTCCAGGATGGCATCCTCCCAAAGCACAGCGTTTTATTCGTCGCGTCACTTTCCGGAAAAATGACCCCGTAGCGCTCGCTTGCATCGAATACGGATATAACGTCGTTCCATCTCAATCTGATAAAGATGAAAATGGCAATCTGTTAAACGATCCGTTCGATCCAAGGTGTACCGAATGGCTGGTAGAAATTCCGGTTTCTGTACCTTGGGCAGATTTACCGGGTGCCGATGAAATTGAAATTAGCAAGTTTTCAGCTTTGGCACAAATGGACTTTTACATGCAAGTCCAAAAATTCTATACTCGTCACAACACTTCGGCGACTGTAGAATTACGAGAAAACGAAATAGAGGCTTTAGGTACTCGAATTTACGAAGCCATCAAGGACGATGAAGGCTACATTTCAGCCGCACTTCTGGCACGGTTTGACGATCTGCAAACCTTCCCGCGGTTGCCATTTGAACCTATCGATAAACAAACCTACGAACGATTAACGCGAGAAGTTAAAACTCGCCGCAAAACCGATGACTTTTTCGCCGCATTGAGTCGCTATGACTTAGGCGAAATGCCAGAAGCAGGCCCAGCAGGTTGCGATTCTGATAAGTGTCTCATGCCTGACCAACCTTCTTAACTATCTGGAGGCAGCAGCCCACCGTTTCTCGTTCCCAGGTTGAACCTGGGAACGAGATCAAAAGCCCCCCTTGGCAAGGGGGGTTGGGGGGATCGACACCTACCGAAAAAGCCCCCCTTGGCAAGGGGGGTTGGGGGGATCGACACCTACCGAAAAAGCCCCCCTTGGCAAGGGGGGTTGGGGGGATCGATACCTACCGAAAAAGCCCCCCTTGGCAAGGGGGGTTGGGGGGATCAAAACCTGCCGAAAAAGCCCCCCTTGGCAAGGGGGGGATGGGGGGATCAAAACCTGCCGAAAAAGCAAGTACAAATAAGGAATTAAAGATGCAACCAGGTAGATTAATTGTATTAACAGGGCCAAGTGGTGTGGGTAAAGGAACTTTATTGCGAAGTCTCCTGCAACGCCATCCGGAATTATACTTTTCTGTATCTGCTACTACGCGCGCCCCTCGGGCGGGAGAAATTGACGGAAAGCATTATTATTTCACCAGCCGCGATCGCTTTCAGCAGATGATTCAAAATGGCGAATTATTAGAATGGGCTGAATTTGCCGGAAATTGTTACGGCACCCCCAGAAAGGCTGTAGAAGCACAAATTACTCAGGGACAATCGGTAATTTTAGAAATAGAATTAGAAGGCGCTAGACAAATTAAACAAACTTTTCCTAGCGCCTTGAGAATTTTTATTTTACCGCCAAGCGAAGCTGAATTAGAGCGGCGAATTCGCAGTCGGGGGACTGATAGTGAGGAAGCGATCGCTCGTCGTCTCCGTCGTGCTAAAGAAGAAATTGCCGCTGCTAATGAATTTGATATCCAGATTGTCAATGACGATTTGGGGAACACACTAGACCGCCTGGAAGCGGCAATATTTGCCACCATTTAGAGGTTGAAAACTGTTGCAGCACTGACGCCAAGAAATCAGGTTTCTCTGAAAAATTGCGGATATACGCAGAAACTCGGTTTCTAGGATCGTCGTGGTTTAACAGTTACCAACCTCAAAGAATTTTAGCCGCCAAAACTGCCGAAAGCTTGGAATACTCCAGACTTGAAGGCTAAGTAAACTACGTAAGCGAACGCTGCACCGCCAATGCCGCCCACGAGGAAACCACTGGAGAAATCAGTCCAGCCTTCCTGGGTTGAGAATGTAGCGGGGGCTTCGGGTAACGGGGTTACTGTCAAAGGTTTTGGTGGATTGCTATTTGCGTACAACGACATCGCCAAGGACGCAATTACAACCAACAAAATGGCTTCAATTAAACCCACGATATCTGCCACTTTGGAAAGGCGGAATTGACTCGTATAGGCAAATGGGCCAAACAGCCAATACCCGTGAGCCATACCAATTTCCAAACCGCGACGCAGGGGCGATAAACCCTTGCGATAGGCAGGCAGGTTACTCAGGAAAGCTTTGGTGAAACCCGAACCATTGATCGGTGTGACTAAATTTCCGATTTGGGGATCTCCAGCAGCGTAAACCACTTCACGATTTCTTGGATCGCTCATAATTGCTATTTAGTGCAGGTTTTGGCTTTATTTTATAGTGATAGGTACACTTCTTCCACCAGCTTTCCCGTTGCCGTTAAAAAACTTAATTATTTACAAACATGCCAAAAGATGATTAAAATATACGACCCAAACTTGCTTGGCGATCGCATAACTTTTTGAGCCTGAGTAAATATGTCTTTGGTGGTAAGCTAACGCGCAGCTAATTTGTATATTTCTAATATCGGGATAAAACTGCCAATCCCTCTCCCTGGCTACCCCAGCTCCCCCAGCTCCCCCAGCTCCCCATGTACAAATTAAATGCGTAACAGCTTAATTATTCTTGGGGTTGTGAAATTGATGAAACTTGCGATCGCTACCCGCTTTGGTTCGAGATGCGATCGCAAGCTTCATCACCTACTCAATCTCACGCTTGCCAGATTTGCAATTGCCCTCAGTCAGGACAATCTCAAATCCATCTAACTTTTATGGCATCGGGTGGAAAAGTAGATCTGGGAAAAAGCGATTAAATTCAATCAAAATTCCAGCGGTAACGATCATCCAAGCAGTAGCCAAAACAGGGGCTGTCGAAAGATACCTGAGTAAATCTTTCATGAAATTTTCCTCCTCGTGATAGTCTCAACCTAAACTAGCGGGGCGAAACTGGGATTTCGCTATCTTTAGCAGTCAATTTACCCGTGGTCAGTTCTCCAACTGCTGCCAAAGGCCATGCAAAGCCGGTCAGCATCTTGGAAATAGCCAAAGGTACATCGATGATGATTTCCTTTTCTTCGGGACTCTTTTCTTTCTTAATCGCTTGCAGATAAGAGCGACCTACCCAACCAATCCAACCAGCGATGTAAAGGAACAGAACGCTAGGAATCAGAAAATCACCAGCTCGGTCTAAGCTGCCATCCACGATCAGGTGGGGCAACCCTTCGGGGCCGCACATCGCCTGAGAATAACGCTCAAAGCGCTTCCTGCCAGACTCTGGGTCTGCGGTCGTGTTGCGCGCGGTTTTAGCCCGCTCCAGGAAAGCAGGGGAGTCCTTGCAAGGTACTAGAACTGCCGATTCTTGAGCAGACGCCGTGGGAGCAAAACTAAACCAGAGACAGACTGCTACAACTAAAGCCAACAATCGTCGCATGGATTGTTTCCTTGTGTTACAAAACAATAAATTTTTCGCCGAAAAAGCCGAGAACGTTTGTTACATTCAAAATGGCTGAACTAGGAAGCCATGATACTCTTGCCGGGATTCCCAGTAAAGTTCGAGCTAATAAAAGTTAAAGTTTCTCAAAGTCCCCCTCACATCCAGGAAAAGCTTGTAATGGCGACGGTGCTAGCGATAGAAACAAGTTGTGATGAAACTGCCGTGGCGATTGTTAACAATCGTGAAGTAAAAAGCAGCGTCATCGCGTCTCAAATTCCCGTTCACCAACAGTACGGCGGCGTGGTGCCGGAAGTAGCTTCGCGGCAACATTTAGAAACAATCAATCAGGCGATCGCACAAGCCCTAGAAAAATCTCAGACCAATTGGTCCGAAATTGACGGCATCGCCGCCACCTGCGCCCCCGGTTTAGTAGGCTCGCTCCTGGTAGGGCTAACAGCAGCCAAAACCCTCGCTCTCGTCCATCAGAAGCCCTTTATCGGCGTTCACCACTTGGAAGGACATATTTACGCCTCTTACCTCTCTGAACCAGATTTACAGCCCCCCTTCCTCTGCCTGCTCGTTTCTGGCGGACACACGAGCTTGATTTATGTCAAAGATTGTGGTATATACGAAACCCTCGGACAAACTCGCGATGACGCCGCCGGGGAAGCTTTTGATAAAGTGGCAAGGTTGTTGAATTTGGGTTATCCTGGTGGCCCAGTCATCGACAGACTGGCAAAACAAGGAAATCCCGCAGCATTTGCCCTGCCGGAAGGAAAGGTTTCCTTGCCCAATGGGGGATATCATCCCTACGATTCGAGTTTTAGCGGTTTAAAGACAGCCGTACTGCGACTGGTGCAGAAATTGCAGCAAGAAAGGATTGAACCCTTGCCGGTGAACGACATCGCCGCCAGCTTTCAAGACACCGTGGCGCGCAGCCTCGCCAAACGCGCCGTAGCTTGTGCTTTAGATTATGGATTGAATGCGATCGCTATCGGCGGTGGTGTCGCAGCTAACAGCGGACTCCGCCAGCACCTACAAGCCGCCGCAGTTAAGCATAACCTGCGCGTGATGTTTCCTCCCTTGAAATATTGCACCGATAACGCCGCGATGATTGGTTGTGCCGCCGCCGACCATTTAAGCCGGGGACACACTTCCTCGTTAACATTAGGCGTGCAGTCAAGGCTGGCAATTACCGACGCGATGCAGCTTTATTCGCTAGGTGTTAGGGGTTAGGTGTTAGGGGTTAGGGGTGGGAGCTGCAAGCAAGATTCTAGACACCCCTTGACATTGTTTCCGAAATGGGGAAGTATTGAGGCGTAGTCTATACTGACAACGATATGGATGCATCAAGCGTGACTATTTCGATAGGAGATGCTGCTAAAGAGCTTGGCATCTCAACAAAGACATTAAGGAGGTGGGCAGACTCAGGAAAGATTCGTTCAGAGCGCTCACCTTCGGGACAGAGAAGATTTTATCTGGCTGACATCAAGCGTATTACACCACGAGATTTGAAGCAGCTAGACGACCGTACAACCATTAATTACGCCAGAGTTTCAAGTCATGACCAGAAAGAAGACTTAGTGCGTCAAGCGCAAGTATTAGAGGCATTTAGTGCGGCTAATGGTTGGCAGTTTGAAACCATTCAAGACTTGGGAAGTGGTTTGAACTACCAGAAAAAAGGACTCCAAAAGCTACTCAAGCGCATCATGCAAGGTGATGTTGCCAGACTGGTGCTGACGCATAAAGATAGATTGCTGAGATTTGGTGCAGAGCTTGTGTTTGCAATGTGCGAGGAGTTTGAAACCGAGGTGGTCATTATCAACAAGTCCAATGAAGAAGTGACTTTTGAGCAAGAATTAGTCCAGGATATGATTGAACTCATTACAGTTTTCTCAGCACGTTTGTATGGCTCTAGAAGTAAGAAGAACAAAAAATTGATTGACGGCATGGCAGCAGTTGTAAATGAGGTGAAATAGATGCCAACTCTCACGTATGTTAAAGGATTGCCGACTCCGGCAGAAGAATTAAATAGCTTAGGACTCACAGAGCTTGAAATGTTCTTGACTGCTTATAGTCCGGTATTCCGCAAGGCAGCGTGCGAGACAGCCAACCATATTTTGACTGGAGATCGGTTTAACAAGTCTAATTGGAATACTCATTTACAAACGACTTACGGTATTTCAAAACGCCATGCCAATGGTGTAATCAGTTATGCTAAAAGTGTGGTTGATGCATCAAAAGAACATCGTAAACGCCATATCAAGACTTTATTCGGCAAGCTTAAATCTGTCAACTCTTGGATTAGCAGATCCGATAAGAAGCTGGCAGATTCGCAAAAGTTTTACTCTAAGAAGAATTGGCAAAACTCCAAAATAAAGGAAGGTAAACCGCTAACTTCCCCTTGTCCAATTTTGTCTACTTTTAGGTAACTTTGTTCAAGTTTTTAGCAGCGGCAGAGTAAACAAGGAAGACAAGGGAGACAAGGGAGACAAGGGAGACAAGGGAGACAAGGAAGACAAGGGAGACAAGGAAGACAAGGGAGACAAGGAAGACAAGGGAGACAAGGAAGACAAGGGAGGCAAGGAAGACAAGGAAGACAAGGAAGTAGAAGTAATTACTTCCTCAGCTCCCTCAGCTCCCTCAGCTCCCTCAGCTCCCTCAGCTCCTCAGCTCCCTCAGCTCCCTCAGCTCCCTCAGCTCCCTCAGCTCTCAATTAGTTGGCGGATCTTGTTACAGAATTGTTAAATTTTGTAGTGAGTGATAAATCCTTGCGGCAACTTGCAAGCTTTACAAGTGTGACTCTCGCACTTGTCATCTATCTGTAGACAGATTTTAATTAATAGCTATTAGTCAAAGTTTCCGCCAACCATAGAACAAAGATGAAAACCCTGCTCAAAAAACTCTTTGCCTCGCGCCGCCTGGAATATTTAATCTTGGATCGAAACTTACTAATCCAAGAAATGTCATTCGGGGTACAACAGTTTGCTTATTACCCAGAGCGAGTTAGCATTAACAGCGATGTTCGTCTGGGCTTCCCGACGCTGATTGGATTTGAGGATTTCCTCATCGATGTGCTGGAAGGAAGGCAGGTTAGCTTTGAGTTAAAAGATATTGAGCAAAGTTCACCTAATGGTGTTTCTGGGTTTATTGATATTTGTGTGGTGGGATTGGAAGATGACGAAACTTTATCAAATAAGTTACTAATTTTATTAGAAAATACCACCGAAGAACTAAATCAAAATTTGTTTAATCGAGGCAATGAAGCACTGCTGCTGTTAAATGCTTTATCTAGTTCTCGAACTTATATTAATAAAATTATTGCTTCGATTGCCGATGTATTAATAGTAACAACTAGAAGCGGAAAAATCAAAAAAGTCAATCAAGCTGCTCAAGAGTTATTTGGCTATCATGAATCTGAATTAATCGGTCAGTCAATTTTTCAACTCATCGCCGATAATAATTTATGGCAGAATGCGAGCGACAGCAGATTTATATCCCAAGGTGAGTTGTTTAGAGATGTTGAAGTAGTTTGCTTAAAAAAAACCGGCGAACAGCTAAACATCTCCTTTTCTTGCTCTGCGATTCAAACTGATGCAGAAGACACAGAAGATTTTATCTATATTGGCAAGGATTTGACCGATCGGAAAGCGGCTGAGATAGCCATTGCTAAAATGAATGCCAATCTAGCGCAAAGGGTAGAAGAACAAACCCTAGAATTAAGGCAGACTATCGAACAATTAAAAAATGAAATTGCCTCTCGAAAGCAGATAGAGTCGGCACTCAGAGAAAGCGAAGCGCGCCTTTCTAACCTGCTGAACTCGCTGCAAGATGTTGTTTGGTCGGTGGCAGCTAGTACCTTTGAAGCACTTTATCTCAATCCAGCCACCGAGGCACTTTACCAACGCCCGGTAGTGGAATTTTACTACAATCCTTATTTGTGGCTGGAAGTGATTCATGGGGAAGATCGGGCGCGGGTGGCATCGACTTTCCCCACCATCTTAGAAATCGGAAATATAGAAATGGAATACCGGATCGTTCGCCCAAACCAAGAAGTGCGATGGGTGAATAATCGGGCACAGGCGATCAAAGATGAAACCGGGGAAACCATTCGCATCGATGGCATTATCACCGACATCACCGAACGCAAACTATCAGAAATTGCGCTGCAAAATATCGTTGCCGGAACAGCTTCAGTCACTGGGGAAGAATTCTTTCCCGTTCTGGTGCAATATTTAGCAACGGCACTGGGGGTTCGCTATGCCTTTGTCAGCGAAGTGATGGACTCCCAGAAATGGCAGACGATTGCTTGGTGGGATAGCGATCGCTTAGGAGAAACTTTAGAATTAAACATCGCTGGGGGGCCCTGCGAAATCGTTGTCAAGCGCAAAAAAGCCTGTTATTTTCCAGATCGCTTGCAGGAATTATTTCCAGAAATAACCTTACCAACTATATTGGGCGCCGATTGTTACTTGGGAGTACCCTTACTAGACACTGCCCAAAACGTGATTGGCAGTTTGTGGATTCTCAATGATAAACCCCTCATCGATGAAGACCGCACCCAGTCAGTCATCAGCGTGTTTGCCGCCCGGGCGGCGGCAGAATTGGAGCGGAAAAAAGCTTTAATCGCCTTGCGTCAATCCCACGATGAATTAGAAAATCGCGTCCAAGCACGTACCGCCGATCTTTACGCCGCCAACCAATCCCTCAAGTCAGAAATTGCCTACCGGGTGCAGGTAGAATCAGCACTGCGAGCCAGCGAGTATCGCTATCAAACCTTAGCTAATTTGTCGCCGGTAGGAATATTTCATACCGATGCTCAAAGTTGCTGCTTATATGTCAACAATCGCTGGTGCGAGATTACCGGAATTTCCCTCTCTCAAGCAATGGGTGATGGCTGGATGCGCGCCATCCATCCCGAAGATCGCACCCGCGTCCAAACTAGCTGGTATCGTTGCAGCCAAGAAAACTTACCCTTTGCCACCGAAACGCGGTTTCAGCGTCCCGATGGCAGCTGTTTGTGGGCATTTGTGCAAGCTGTAGCACAGCAAGGGAACGACGGACAAGTCGTAGGCTACATCGGTACGGTGACCGATATTACCTACCGTGTTGAGTCAGAACAAGTTTTGCAAAGAAACGCGGCGGAAATTCACGATCTGTATAATAACGCTCCCTGTGGGTATCAATCCCTCGACAGCGAAGGCAGATTTATCCGCGTCAACGATACCGAACTCAAATTATTGGGTTATACCCGCGATGAGTTAATTGGCAAGCGGTTTGCTGACTTGCTGACACCCCATAGCAAGCAACTTTTCCGCAAAATTTTTCCTCGCTTCAAACAACGGGGCTGGGTGCAGGATTTAGAGTTGGAGTTAGTTCGCAAAGATGACAAAGTTGTTCCCGTCAGCTTGTCCGGTAGCACAGTTAAAGATGATGACGGCAATTTTCTCATGACGCGCTCCACAATATTTGATATCACCGAGCGCAAACGGGCAGAGGCGTCACTGCGAGAGAGTCAAGAACGGTTCAGAAGCGCGTTTGAATATTCGGCGATTGGCATGGCATTGGTATCGCCCCAGGGTCATTGGTTGCAGGTGAATCCAGCTTTATGCGAGATCGTGGGGTACTCCGAATCAGAGTTACTGAAGCTGACATTTCAGGATATTACCCATCCTGAAGATGTGGAAACCAGCCTGGACTATTTGCACCATGCCATCTATGGGGAAATTGGCACCTACCAGATGGAAAAGCGCTACATCCACAAATTGGAGCAAATCGTCTGGGTGCAGCTAACCATCTCGACCTTAAGGGATGCCCAGGGGCAAGTGCTGTACTTAATTGCCCAAATTCAGGACATTACCGAGCGAAAAACCGCGGAAGCAGCTTTGCGGGAAAGAGAACGCCGCGTCAGAAGGCATCAGGAAGGATTGATGGCACTGGCTAAGTGCGAATCGCTTTACACTGGTGACTTAAAACCGGCCTTGCAAAATATTACCCAAATTGCCGCGATCGCTCTGAGAGTAGAACGAGTCAGCGTCTGGTTCTTCAACGACGATCGTTCTCTACTCCGCTGCGCCGATCTCTACCAATTCAGCACCCTCAAGCATACATCTGGTTTAGAACTTTCTGCCGCCAACTATCCTGTCTATTTTGAAGCATTGGAGTCAGATAACATTATCGCCGCCGACGATGCCCAAACCGACGCTCAAACCCATGAATTTACCGTCAATTATCTGACGCCTTTAGGTATTACCTCGATGCTAGATGTGCCGATTCGCGTTGCTGGAGAAACTATCGGCGTTATCTGTCACGAACACATTGGTTTGCCCCGCAGCTGGGCGTTGGAAGAGCAAAACTTTGCCAGTTATTTAGCATATATGGCGAGTCTGGCGATTGAATCGCGCGATCGCGCCCAAGCAGAAAAAGACCTACTACTCGCTCAAGAACGCCTGCAATATCTGCTCACCTCTAGCCCAGCCGTTATTTATAGCCGCAGAGCATCCGACGATTACACTACCACCTTCGTCAGCGACAACGTCAAAACCCTTGTCGGTTACGAAGCTCAGCAATTCCTAGAAGATGCCAGTTTCTGGAAAAATCACATTCATCCGGAAGATCTAGAAAGAGTCTTTAGCGAGTTGCCCCGCTTGTTCGATTCCGGTTATCACCGCCACGAATATCGGTTCCAATGCGCCGACGGTTCCACTCGCTGGATGCGCGACGAAAGCAAATTAGTAATAGATAAAGCAGGTAATCCGCTCGAACTGATCGGTTATTGGGCAGATATCACCGATCGCAAACAAGCCGAATCAGACCTAGCCAAAACCGTATCTTTGTTGCAAGCAACGTTTGATTCTACCACAGACGGGATACTGGTGATTGACCGCTCCGGAAAAATTGCCACATTTAACCGCAAATTTCAACAAATGTGGCAGTTGCCCGACGATATTGTTGCCACGCGAGATAACGCGGTAACCATCGCTTATATCATGGATCAACTCAAACATCCCCAAGCATTTGTACAAAAAATCGAAGAAATTTTCTCGCTGCCGGATAGCGAAAGCTACGAAATATTGGAATTTATTGATGGGCGAGTATTTGAGCGCTATTCTATGCCCCAGCGCTTGGGAGAAAAAATTGTTGGTCGGGTGTGGACTTTTCGCGATATTACCGCTCGCAAACAGGCAGAAGCAGTTTTGGCAAAACGCGATCGCTATCTTGCCGCCTTGGTCGAAGTTCAACTTCGGCTGCTGGCTGACGACGGCGAGCAAAACTCCTACACCTCAATCTTAGACCCCTTGGGACGAGCATCAGAAGCCAGCCGAGTCTACTTGTTTGAAAACCACTACGATAGTGCAGGACGCCTATTGATGAGCCAGCGCGCCGAGTGGTGCAACTCTGGCATCAATCCAGAAATCGACAATCCCACGTTGCAGAACTGCCCTTTCGATGAATTTTTCCCCCGCTGGGCAGAAGTATTGTCGCAAGGGGAAAATATTGCTGGCAAAGTTGCAGAATTTCCCACTTCCGAGCGGATAATTTTAGAACCCCAGGGCATCCTTTCCATGCTGGTTTTACCATTACTGGTTAATAACCAGTTCTTTGGTTTTATTGGCTTCGACGAATGCGTCACTTACCGCACTTGGGAGCCTTTAGAAATAGATTTATTGCGGAGTGCAGCAGCAGCAATTTCCCTCCGTCAAGAGCGCAAGCTAGCTTTATCAGCGCTTTCGGAAAGCGAGAATAAATATCGCTATGTAGTGAACAATTTAAGAGAAGTAATTTTTCAAAGGGATGTGGATGGCTGTTGGACTTTTCTCAATCCTGCCTGGAGTGAAATTACAGGATATGAAATAGAAGAAAGCTTAGGGCGTCATTTCCTGGAATTTATTCACTCCGATGACCGAGGGGTGACATTAAATCAGTTCAATGCTTTAATGTCCTCGCAAGTCGATTCCACCCGCTACGAAGTGCGCTGCCGAACTAAAAATGGCAGCTATCGCTGGATTGAAGTGCAAGGGCGAGTCAACCTAGCCGCTGATGGCACATTTTTGGGATCTTCCGGCACCCTGAACGACATTACAGATCGCAAGCGCATCGAGCAAGCGATCGAACAAGAGCGGCAACAATTGCGGCAAATTATTACTAATGCGCCAGTTGCGATCGCAATGTTCGATACCAAGATGCGCTTCATTGCCCACAGCAATCAATGGCTCACCGATTACCATCTCGAAGGACAATCCCTGATTGGGCGATCTTACTATGACGTTTTTCCCAATCTACCCAATGAAATCAAAGCCATTCATCAGCGCGCCCTACAAGGCGAAGTCATCTCCAAACCAGAAGACATTTGGGAACAACCAAATGGCAGCAAAATTTACCTGCGCTGGGCAGTCCAACCTTGGTACATCGGCACTGGGGCATGGGAACAAGGGGGACAAGGGGGACAAGGGGGACAAGGAAGCAACCCTTCTCCCTTGCCTTCCCCCACTCCTCATACCCAAATTGGCGGCATCGTCATCGCGACTCAAATCATTAACGAATTGGTAGAAGCGCGGGAAGCCGCCTTAGAAGCCTCGCGGATGAAATCCCAATTTCTCGCCAACATGAGTCACGAAATCCGCACACCCATGAATGGCGTCATCGGTTTAACCGATTTACTACTCTTAACCCCCCTCTCCCCAGAACAGCAAGATTTTGTCCAAACTCTAAAAGCCAGCGGACAAAGTTTGTTGATGTTAATTAACGATATTCTCGACTTTTCCAAGCTAGAAGCTGGGGAAATGCGGTTAGAAACTATTGACTTTGATTTGAAAATATGCATTGAAGAAGTCGTAGATTTGCTCACCACCCAAGCGGAATCTAAGGGACTAGAACTATTTTCTTTAATCGACAGTAACGTCCCTAAATTGTTAACCGGAGATTCCACCCGCCTGCGCCAGGTGTTGATGAATCTGATTGGCAATGCCATCAAATTTACTCACACAGGAGAAGTAATCGTTCGTGTAGAAATGTGCCAAGAGGAACAAGCAGGACAAGGAGAGATGAGGAAGATCGGAGAGACTATTAGAAGTGAGAAAGTAGAAGTTATTTCTTCCCTCGCTCCCTCAGCTCCCCCAGCTCCCTTCTCCCCCACCAGAATTAGGCTGCGATTCACCGTGCGAGATACCGGAATTGGTATTGCGCCAGCAGATATGGATAAATTGTTCCGGTCTTTTTCCCAAGTGGACGCCTCGACAACGCGCCAGTATGGAGGAACTGGCTTGGGTTTGGCAATCTGCAAGCAATTGGTAGAGCTGATGGGGGGTGAAATCGGTGTTGAGAGCGAACTGGGAGTGGGGTCAACCTTCTGGTTCACAGCCACTTTAGAGCAAAAGCCAGATGCGTTACCCTCTCAAGTATCCCTGCCTTTTGATCGCCCTGACGTTAGGCTGTTGGTGGTAGATAGTAACGCCACCCATCGGCAAGTAGTGCTATCTTATGTCAACGCTTGGGGAATACAGGCAGACGAAGCACAAGACGGCACTAGCGCGATCGCCTTTGTCCGACGAGCAGAAACCCAGGGTCAACCCTACGATGTGGCGCTGTTAAGCTTGGATATTCCAGGTATGAATCAGGAATTGCTCGCTCAATTCATGGGCAACCAACCTAACTCGTTTGGGACTAAATGGATTTTGATGAGTTCCGTTCAACAGCGCCATCAAATTATCAACCCCCAAGCGCTTGGATTTGCAGGTCATTTAAGAACGCCCGTCAAAGCCTCGCGCCTGTTAGACTGCCTGATGAATGTACTGAGTTGTGCTTCTTTAATCAATTCTCAGTTAGGGTTAATTAGTCATAGAGCTTCCGTCACAAGCGATGAAAAACCATCTCATCCATCGCCAAAAAACCTCAAAATTCTGCTGGTGGAAGATACCCCAGTCAACCAGAAAGTCGCTCTCAATCAACTCAAAGTTCTGGGTTATGAAGCAGACTGCGTTAGTAATGGTCAAGAAGCCCTCGACCGACTGGCACAAATCAATTACGACATTGTGTTAATGGATTGTCTCATGCCCGTTCTCGATGGCTACAAAACCACCCAAGTTATCCGCCAAAGGGAAGCTCAATCTCGCCATACTGTAGTCATTGCCATGACTGCTAACGCCCTCAAAGGAGAACGAGAAAAGTGCTTAGCAGTAGGTATGGATGACTATATCAGCAAACCGATTAAGCTCGATATCTTGGCAGCTGTTTTGGAACGCTACAGCACTTGTGAAAATCAGAACGCTTCTGGAGGAGATTTAGAAGCAAAAACTGCCTCCAGTGCTTCTAATTCCGTCACTCCAGAAGTCACATCCCCAACAGAACCAGTAGATTTAGAGCGCCTGGAAGAAATTACCAGAGGCGATACAGAATTTCAACTCGATCTTTTGCAAACTTTTATGGAAGATGCTCCCACTTACTTAGCGCAGATTAAGCTAGCCCTAGAAAACAAGGATTGTGTAGCACTGGCTCGTCATGCTCACCAACTTAAAGGCGGAAGTGCTATGGTAGCTATCCGAAATATGCCAGAATTAGCTCAGCAACTGGAAACTCAGGCTCAAGAAAATTGCCTTGAGAACACTGCCGAGTTGGTAGAGCAGTTGGAAACTATTCTGTTGTTGGTTAAAACTTTTACAGATAATTGGTCACTCACAATTAATTCATAAGTGATGTCAAAAATTCTTGTAGTCGAAGATGATTCGGCAACTCGCTTATTTCTCAAACGCGACCTCCAGAACGAAGGGTATCAAGTCACGGTAGCTAAGAATGGTGAAGAAGGGCTGCTGCAAGCAACTTTGATACAACCCGCTCTGATTATTTGCGATTGGGTAATGCCATTGATAGATGGGATGGAGCTTTGTCGTCGCGTCAAAGCCGACCCTAATTTAGCAACTACATTTTTTATTTTACTGACTTCCCGGGGAGAAGCGATCGCTGACCGAGTAGCAGGACTCGATGCTGGCGCTGATGAGTTTCTTTCTAAACCTATTGACCCCAACGAATTACAAGCACGGGTGCGCGCTGGCTTGCGCCAGTACAATTTAAATCGCCAATTGAGTCAAGCAAATCAGCAACTAAGCCAAACTCTACAGGAGTTACAACAAACTCAAGCTCAATTAATTCAGAGCGAAAAAATGTCTAGCATGGTGCAAATGGTGGCGGGTATGGCTCATGAAATTAACAACCCAGTCACTTTTATTTATGGCAACCTCAACCATGCCAGCGTCTATATTCAAAACCTACTAGAATTAATCAATTTGTATCAAAAATATTATCCCAATCCCGATGCAGAAATCCAAAAACACGTCAATACAATCGATCTAGAATTTGTCGCCTACGATCTACCTAACCTTTTAAATTCTATGAAAACCGGCGCCCAGCGGATTTTTCAAATTGTTCAGGACTTACGCAACTTCTCGCGGTTAGATGAAGCCGAATTAAAGCCCGTAGACCTACACGAAGGAATTGATAATACCCTGGCATTTTTACAACATCGCCTTAATTCTGAAAACAACAAATTCGCCATTCAAGTAATTAAAGATTATGGTGAATTGCCCTTAATTGAATGCTATCCCAGACAACTAAATCAGGTATTTCTAAATATTTTGTCTAATGCGATTGATTTTTTAGAAGAAAGTTATGGTAAAGAAAATTCTTCAGCCAAGGCTCTGATTAAAATCAGCACTGAAGAAATCGATCGTAATCGGGTGCAAATTAAAATTTTAGATAATGGGCCAGGAATGACAGAAAAAGTCCGCCAAAAACTGTTCGATCCTTTTTTTACAACTAAGGCTGTAGGTAAAGGAATTGGCATGGGTCTATCAATTAGTTACCAAATTGTGGTAGAAAAGCATAAGGGGAATTTGCGGTGTATTTCCTCTCCTGGTCAGGGTGCAGAGTTCATCATTGAAATCCCACTGCATCCAGGGGCTAGGGAAAAATGCTAATGGCTAATTGTTAATGGCTAATATATGATTTTTAACCCACATTCCGCACCCTCAACTGCCATACTAATTTTTAGGCAACAGCTCATCTGGCAACAGGCAACAGGGAAGAGAGAGAAGATAGGAATAGTTCGCCTTTTTTAGGTACTAATAAATCTAAAAAGTCACCCTAAATTTGCCGATAATTGCAAAAAAACTGATTGTAACAGTCTAGGGTGCGGAATCTAGGTTTTACTGGCATTAGCTATGAGCAATTAGCAATTAGCTGTTCTTCCACAGTTAACTACCAATTTGGGTTAGAGTAGCTAACGATCATTTGTTCGAGGACATTGGCTGGAACGGGGCTGCTGAAATAATAACCCTGCATCATATCGCATTGATGTTGGCGCAGGAATTCTTGTTGCTCGAAGGTTTCGACTCCTTCAGCGACTACTTTTAAATTCAAACTATGAGCCAGTTGAATAATTGCGGTTAAAATGGCAGCATTTTTAGAGTCTTCGGTAACGTTACGTAGAAACGAGCGGTCGATTTTTAATAGATCAAATGGGAATTGTTGTAGATAACTAAAAGAAGAATAGCCAGTACCGAAATCATCTAAAGATAACTTAATACCGAGAGATTTAAGTTCGCGTAGGGTAGCGATCGCTGTTTCTGGTTGCTTTACCACTGCACTTTCTGTTAATTCTAATTCCAAATAGCTTGGGTCTAAGCTAGTCGCCTCTAAAATCCGCAAAATTCTTTGACTTAAACCCGGTTGATTAAATTGAATACCCGATAAATTTACCGCCACTTTTAACGAATAACCGGCTTTTTGCCAGCTACTTGCTTGCTTACAAGCTGTCTGTAGCACCCATTCATTTAGAGGGATAATTAAACCAGATTCTTCGGCGATGGGAATAAATTCTAAGGGAGATATTAAACCTCGCTCTGGATGTTGCCAGCGGACTAACGCTTCGGCGCCTACCATGCGTCCGGTTTGGAGGTCAATTTGCGGTTGATAGTAGACGATAAATTCAGATCTTTCTAGAGCATGATGCAAATTCATTTCCAGCATCAAGCGATCGTAGGATTTTTCTGATATATCTGCTGTGTAAAGCTGAAAGCGATTTCCTCCCAGTTGTTGAGCCACCTTCATGGCAGTATTAGCGGCTTTGAGTAGGGTATCGATATCGCTGCCATCTTCAGGATATAGCCCCATACCGATGCTACAGGTAAGAAAAACTTCAAAGCCCTCCAAATTAAAGGGTTGAGATAAAGTATCTAAGATACTTTGAGCTTTGTTGGCAGCTTCTGGTCGAGTGGAGACAGGGGGTAAAATCAGCGCTAGTTGTTCGCTGTTGAGTCTAGCGATCGTACCCACTTTACCGCCATAGGGGAGCAAGCGATCGCTCACCGCCTGCAATAATAAGTCGCTGTAGTCGCTGCCCAAACTGTGAATGAAGCGGTCGAGATGGTCTAAGCTGAGAACGGCAATCGGGATCGAGTGCTTGCTGGGCAGTTCGGGTGCGAGAATTTGGTAAAACCGCTCCCGTAACATCAGCCGATTGGGCAGGTTGGTCAGACTATCGTAGTAAACTACATTATTAAACTTAGCGATCGCTTGCTGAAGCACCTCCTGCTGCTGTTTGGCGCGCATTTCCTGTTTAGCCAGCTGAGTAGCGATCGCGCTGAGCAATTCCTCTGTGGTAAAAGGCTTGGTAAGATAATCATTGGCTCCCAACTCCATCCCTCGCCGCAGATCCGCGCGATCGTTTTGCGCCGTCAGGCAAATCACCGGAATCATTGCCGTCACTGGATCTTGCTGCAATCTCGACAGCACTTCGTAACCATCCATTTCAGGCATCCTGATATCACAAAGAATCAGATCCGGACATTCTTGGAGTGCCAGCTGCAATCCAATGCTGCCATTTTCGGCCCCAATTGCCTCAAAGCCTTCCTTCTGCAACAATTTCAATATAAGTTTACGACTAGCTCTTTCATCTTCTATAACTAAAATTTTTCTCATGGTTATCTGTACCCCGACGTGACCGTTGGCTAGCCTGATGAAATGTCACTTTAACAACTTCCAGATTTACGCATTTACTGGTTGAGATTGTCCTATGGGTGAGGTTTGTTTCAGCTAAACTCCACCTATGACAGGTAATACCAGCTATCTGCGTAAATCCAGTAGCTCCTTTTACATCAATCAACGAGTTTACCGAACCGAGTTATATAAAATAAAGCTTTCTCCCGTTTTTATCCAGGGTGATGAGAAAGAATATTGCGGATCTGAGTAGCGACGGCTTCTGGTTGTTCTACCATTGCCAAATGCCCGCAGTCCGGAATTTCGATCGCATTGTCACCACAGGCTTGAAACAGTTGGTGAAAGCTAGCTAAATGACGCACGTACTTCGGTTCCATGATAGTGTCTTTAGCACCGGCAATAAAATAAACCGGCTGCTTCAGTCGGGACACTAACTCTGGCAAGCGGTTTACTTCGGTTTCTGTAGTCGAGTCAAGCAAGGTACCTCTGGCGGCTTCTGGGTGAGCCATGACAAAATCAATTACCCGCTGGCGTCCCCAATAACGTGCAATCGGACGCGCTACGCTGTCGCGGGTAAATACCCAATCAATCCCAGGCAAATTGCAAAGCACGCGGGGGCGAAATTTTACCAAGCGTTCGCCTACCGCGCGAAACCGCTCAAAAGCTTCCTTTAGATAAATGCCACCCCCAGCATTGAGGCAGATTACCCCCTTGACACAGTACGGTAATTGTGCTGCTCCCCACAGAGCGATCGTACCGCCCAGGGAGTGACCAATCAACCAAGCACTGGATATATTGAGGGTTTCCAGCAACAAGCCCAGATCGCGAGCGTAGGCAGCTGGGGCATAGCGGCAAGCGTGGTTGTCTGCCTTCAAGCTGACCGATGTTTCCTGACTGTTTGAGCCAGAAATCTCTATCGGTTGGGAATCACCAAATCCGCGCAGGTCATAACAAAGACATTGATAAGTAGGTGAGAGCAGGTCAATTAGAGGTTGCCAGTACTGGCGACTTAGAAGCCAACCGTGAATAAACACGAGTACTTGGGGTTCCGCTGTGGGAGCAGTTAAATCGTAAGCGTGGGGGACTCCCAGGATATCGATGGTAGCCATATTTCGATCCTATCCTCGAACAGCCCCAGTTGACCGACTCTGACAAACCAGGAACTGGGAGGATAGAGGGCAGAGGGGAATTTGAATGGATATTCTCTCGATCTCCCCATCGCCTCTAGACGCTTGCCTGCTTGTGTTTTTTGTTCTCCAGAGTCCCCGTTGGCTAAATTGTTCGCTTTTCAGTGCGCGTGCCATTATTTACTGCCCCATCAATCTCAACCGCACGCTTTCGGCGATTTTTTGCCCCAGATAGTCTGGTATCAAGTTCTCATTTGGTCCCAGCAGGTAGAGAATTAGGCGAGTTCGCCCTCGCCACACCAGCAAATTGGCATTGATCACCAGCAGATCCTCTTGCCAGATCGTGTACATCACTTTGTAAAATAAACCGGGTTGGTTATCGGCTTCAATCAATAGGGCGGGTAGCTTAAACACGGGATCGACGTAGAATTCGGTTTCTACCTGTTCTAAACCAGCATCGAGATTGAATTCTACTGCCAGCATCTCTTCTACTTCAAACACTCCCGCCAGCGCCTCTCGAATCGCGCGGCAGACATTATCCGCGGTTTTTTCTGTCAAAGCCTTGCTACCGCGAGACACCACCAGCTTGATAAAGACCAACATCGGGGGTTGGATTTGACCGTACAGGCTGAGGCTGTGAATGGTCAATCCGTAGGCAGCCAGCACGCCAAAAATATCGCTGAGCAAAAATGATTGGTTGCGGTAGGCAAAATGCAGGGCACTTTTGCTACCCTCCGGTTTCATCTCAATCACCGCTCGCTTGGTTTTAAAGAGCTTATAGGCTAGCCGCAGGTTTTGCAGTTGGATCTCGCTGCTGACAAATTGCTCGTAGAACTGAGGAAACGACTTGTTAAAGCGTTTCAGGAGTTCTAGTGTTGATGATTTCAAACCCGTTTCCATCATTGGGGGTGGTGCATCTGGTGCTTACCAGGTCAAAGGCTAGCTACTATTGAAACTCAATGCTTAGGCGCAAAGCGCGGGTAATGGCGCTCCCCGCAACTCCCCTTTCCCCTGTCTTCGGACTGACTTGATCGACAAGCCAAACATTGAAGGGGATACGGGAGATATACTAACTATTACCGCCATCCAACGTCTTTTTACTACAATAACCACGGCTGCATGGGTTTTTGGAAAAGCTGGTTCAGTGAATCTGATACTGCCTCGACAACTGGGGCCACACAAATTGAAGAGGATGCGATCGCCCGTCCAGGTGACTTGAATAACCGCAATGGTCGCATATTTTTCACTACTGACCGAGAGATTGACCTGTACGAACTAGAAGAACTCTGCGATGCGGTGGGCTGGTCCCGCCGTCCGCTGCGTAAAGTCAGAAAGGCCATTCAGCATAGTTTTCTCGTCGTTTCCATGTGGGAAATGCGGGCTAACCGGCGGCGGCTCATTGGCTTTTCTCGCGCTACATCCGACCATGCGTTTAACGCCACGATTTGGGATGTAGTCGTTCACCCAGACTTCCAAGGTCAAGGTCTGGGCAAGTCTCTGATGAAATACACGATCAAAAAACTCCGCAGTGAGGACATTAGCAACATTACCTTATTCGCCGACCCCCATGTGCTAGATTTTTATCACGGTCTTGGGTTTATTTCCGATCCAGAAGGCATCAAAGGCATGTTTTGGTATCCCAATTAACATCCTTCCCTAGTTCCCATTTTAAAAAAAGCAGGTTATACTAGACAAGCGACGGGATGTAGCGCAGCTTGGTAGCGCGCTTGCTTTGGGAGCAAGATGCCGCAGGTTCAAATCCTGTCATCCCGACTTCATAGCTTTAAAGCTCGAAAGGGTTTCAGCAACTTGCTGAAACCCCTTTCTATTTCAAGGCTTTCTATTTCAAGGGTATGGTCGATTTAAGATCGGAAAAGATCGCAATCGTTCCCCATCTATAACCATGACAGACGCTAAAAACGTACTCGGCACAAAATTAGAGCTTTGCTGCTCTTCTCCAATGACGGGGTTTTACCGCGATGGGTTTTGTCGCACGGGGGGACAGGATTATGGCTCCCACGTCGTCTGCGCCCAAATGACGGCAGAATTTTTGCAGTTTACCAAATTGCGGGGAAACGACCTCAGCACCCCCGTACCAGCCTATCAATTTCCTGGGCTAAAACCAGGCGATCGCTGGTGTTTATGCGCCCAACGCTGGCAAGAAGCGATGGCAGCTGGCTTCGCGCCCCCTGTTGTCCTTTCTGCTACCCATGCTAGAGCTTTAGAAGTTGTTTCCGTTATATAAATCCTACCCAAAGCTACCCAAGATTAGACAATATTGGACTT
>ERZ1066124.289-NODE-289-length-40757-cov-28.187878_pt1 | contig 40757 bp, 37 predicted proteins | sample MGYA00382771_ERZ1066124 | MGnify/ENA primary metagenome ERZ1066124 (study PRJEB33369, sample SAMEA5778354) | biofilm metagenome | biome: Industrial cooling water; feature: Water cooling tower basin; material: Biofilm | place: United Arab Emirates | collected... | reverse complement strand
AGATTTTGCACAAGATTTTGCACAAGATTTTGCACAAGATTTTGCACAAGATTTTACACAAGATTTTGTGCTTTGAGGTTTTTAGGCTGAAGAAGATGCCAACCCGTTATGACGAAGTAAGGGTTCGGTGCTTGGTTCGCGTCCTCTGAAGTTTTTGAAGACTTCCATTGGGTGTTTGCTTCCACCTAATGCGAGTACAGTTTCGCGGTAGCGTTTTCCTGTATCTTTTACTGCTGCTTCATTTTCTAAGCCTGCTTCTTCAAATGCGGCGAAAGCATCGGCACTTAATACTTCTGCCCATTTATAGCTGTAGTAACCAGATGCATATCCACCTGCGAAGATGTGACCGAAGGCACATAAAAATGCGTCTTCTGGTAAGGGTGGAATAACTGTGGTTGTTTTGGCAATACGCGCGCGGAGGTCTGAGGCTTTTTCTTCACCACCTGGTTGATAGCTGTTGTGAAGTTCTAAGTCTACTAAGCTAAAGTGAACTTGACGCAATGTTGCTGTACCGCTCATGTAGTTTTTAGCAGCGAGTAGCTTTTGGAAGTAATGTTCGGGTAATGTTTCACCTGTTTCATAATGTTTCGCCATGCCAAACAATGTTGGACGCTCGTAACACCAGTTTTCCATAAATTGGCTGGGTAGTTCCACGGCATCCCATTCAACGTTGTTGATACCTGCTGCACTTACATAATCTACTTTTGTAAGCATGTGGTGCAAACCGTGTCCAAACTCGTGGAATAAAGTTTCGACTTCGTTGAATGTCATTAAGCTGGGTTGACCATCAATAGGTGGAGTTTGGTTACATACCAAATACGCTACAGGTAAACGAGTTGTGCTTGTACCATTTTGGGTTATCTTTGCCCGGTTAATACAAGTATCCATCCAGGCGCCACCACGTTTTTCAGCAGGACGACTATATGGGTCAAGATAGAAGTAAGCAATAGGGGAACCTGTATCATCAGATATTTGGAAGTAGCGAACATCAGGATGCCAAACGGGTGCTTGTCCATCAACAGGAGTAACAGTAACACCAAATAATCTTTGTACTAACCCAAACAAACCATCAAGAACTTGAGGTAGTGGGAAGTAAGGACGTAATTCTTCTGCTGTAAAATCAAATTTAGCTTCACGTTGACGTTCTGCCCAAAAACTAACATCCCAGTGTTTAAAGTCTGATGCTTCAGGGGCGCCTTTTGACGCTGCAAATTCTTTTAGTTCTTCTAACTCTTTGACTGCTGCATCATAAGAAGCTGCGCGTAGTTCTTCGAGTAACTTTTGTACAGCTTCAACGCTTGGCGCCATTTTGCTCTTTAAGCTAACCTCGGCATAATTCTTATAATTCAGTAACTGTGCAAGTTCTTGACGCAATTCTAAAATACGCTCAATCAGAGGATTATTATCTAACTCACCCGAAGACGCGCGTGTTAAAAACGCTTTATATACTTTGGAGCGCAAATCACGACGAGTACTGTGCTGTAAAAAAGGGCCAAAGCTAGGAGAGTCAAGCGTAATTACCCAAGGACCCGAATCTGGTGTAGCATTTTCTTCACCCGTAGCGCGCGCAGCTTGGGCAGCAAGACTTACTAAACTTGGTGGTAAACCTTGTATTTCATCTTTGCTTGTCAACTTCAAACTAAAAGCTTTAGTCGCATCAAGCACATGGTTAGAAAACTTCGTCGAAAGTTCCGCTAACTCCATTTGAATAGCATTAAAACGTTCGCGTGCTTGCAAGTCTAAACCAATACCCGATAGTTCAGCATCACGAATAGCAGAGTCAACAATACGCTTTTGAGCAGGTTCAAGCGTTGCCCATGTATCACTATTGCGTAGAGATTTGAAAGCGTTGTAAACAGGTTGACTTTGGCTGAGTTTGTTAGAAAACTGTACTACTTTTGGTTGAACTGTTTCATAAGCTTCGCGCAACTCATTACTATTTTTTACACCCATAAGGTGACTTACGGCGCCCCAAGTCCAGTACAGACGTTCAGAAATTTTTTCCAATGGTTCAACTAAACCGCTCCAAGTTGGCTGTACGTTACTTTCTAGCTTAATAAGTTCCGCATCTAGTTCGGTTATCAACTCAGTTACCGCTGGTACTACATGCTCTGGTTTAATTTCTGAGAAGGGGGGTAAACCGGAACCTTTTAATAAAGGATTACTCGATATGGTCGCTGTACTCATAGAATTTGTGTGAGACGAAGCCTGTAAAAATTGATTATCCTTATAATGTAGCGATTATGGCTGAATTTTTAACTACCAGATAGCCGAACCTGGCAACGGATGTAACGGATGGTTGTAGCATAGGCGTCCTCGCCCGTTCAGAATACCAGCACTGCTATTATGTATTACTGAGTGATATTTATTAAGACACAGAATGAGTAAAAAACTAAACAAAATAGACATGCTTCTATTAAAATCTTTAGTTGAAAAACCGCTTTATGGCTTAAAGATTGAAGAAGAATTTAACAAACTTTATAATTCTGATTTCACCATTAGGAGTCTTTATCCTAATCTTGAGTGGTTAGAGAAAAACGAGTTTATTTCCTCCTGGTGGGTGGAGGAAGAATTTCAGGGAGGAAAAAGGCGCCGATGTTATGAATTGACTCCTAAAGGCAAGCAAGCTTTGGAGAAGTAGCGAGTGGCGCCGATACAAATAATACTTTTGTATCACAAATGGACTTGCAGCTTTGCATTCCCTTCTGTTAATTTAATTTTTTCTTGCGAGCAACGTCTTGCCCAGAAAAACTAATTTCTCCTTTCTGGCTAATGCTTATTTTAGTATTAGGGAAACTGCGTTTTGTCAAAGACCTAACTAAATCAATAGTTTGCCCGTACTTATCAACCTGGGGAATTCCAGTTTTATCTAATCGAATTGAATCAATTTTACCAGATACAAAATCACCGTCTTGGTTGATTTTGGCTTCGAGAACTAAAGAATCTCCTTTTTCGGCAGTGGTAGAAAATGTTTTATATCCTAGGAAGTTACCTAGGGAGTATGCAATGAGTTTACCTTTGTATACTTCCATTGCGCGCGGAACGTGTGGACCGTGACCCAAAATTAAATCGGCGCCTGCATCTACCATACTACGAGCGAATAATATAGAATTACCTCGGTTTTCTCCATAAAAATATTCGGTTGCATTACGAACTTGGAGTGCATCACTACCTTCGGCGCCAACGTGCATTGATATAATAACTATCTTGGCTTTTTGTCTTGCTTGGTTAACGAGTGCTTTGGCTTTTTGAATATCTTGAACTGTATTACAGTACTCGTAAAAACAAAATCCTATCCAAGCAACAGGAATGTTCTTGACTTTAGTGTAAAGAATCTGATTTTTGGCGCCTACAGTTTTGACCCCAGCAGCATTTAAATTATTAACTGTATCAGAAAACCCTTTTTTTCCAAAGTCCATCGCGTGGTTATTGGCAACACTCATTACATCAAAGCCAACTTGCGAAAACAAACTTGCATATTCTGGTGGAGAACGGAAAGCAAACACCGCTCCTTTTGTTGTATCTTTGGTAGTGTAAGGATGGTTCGTTAAAGTACTTTCGTAGTTACCAAATAGAATATCTGAATTTTTCAGCTTATCTCTAACTGGTTTAGGAAAAAGCTGGTTAGGATTTCTAGGAAGACGGTAATCAGGAAAATTTGTTCCTGCGACAATATCTCCCACAGCTTTGATTGTTATATACTTATCTTCAACCTTTTCTAATGGTTTTTTGTTGTTGATGTTAGAACTATTAGAGACGGTAAATGATGAAGTTAGCAGTGAAATAACAGCTAAACCTGTCAAGTGAATAAAATAATTTTGTTTAAAAAAAGTCATAGATATACGCAGCTATAGCCAAGCTTCCCAATAGTCTGTAATTATTAAAACACCCGTGATTTGTTGTTTTCCGGAATAATGAACAACTGCTTGTGGAATGGGCATCCTTACTTGTGGAATGGGCATCCTTACTTGTGGAATGGGCATCCTTATTTGTGGAATGGGCATCCTTGCCCGTTCCTATATTTAGGCAGGCAAGGATGCCTACCCCACAATAAAATTTTGGAGACTTTTTTGTTGAAAAGTTCCTGAAAGATTAAACTGAGTTTTGTTAAAATTGTATTTATTTAATTTGCAATATAGTTGAGTGAAGATACGTATTTTATTAACTATTATCAGAGAATATATAACATTTTTACGCAACAATGGAAAAATATAGACGGTGCAGTTGACATCTCGGCGCCACTTCATCTTCTAGCATTTGTACTAAACCAAGGCTATGCAGTTTAAACTTAATCAAACTAGGTAATTTGACGTAATTTGATGCGGTTGCGACTTGTTTCATCGCTGCTAATAACTCTGGTTGCTCAGTAAGAATAAGTAACTGGCGCCGTAAATAATCTTTATAAATTCCTGCATCTGTTGCGGCTGTTTGCAAAACTTGCTCTAAGTCAACATCACCGCGCGCTATATAATAAAGGGCAAGGCGAACTAAAAACGGATGTCCTCCTATCATAGACATTAACTGTTCTACTTCAGTATTACCCCATTGAAGTTGATGGCGCCGTGCTAGCTCTAATATTTGTTCATGGGTAAATTCTGGTAACTCAATTGGTAAACCCACATTAAAAGGAGATTGGTTAATGTCCAAAGGTACGTAAACTTCGGTTGAGTGAACTATTATCAACCGTAACTTTTTCCAAATATCTCGACGTTTAGCTTCTTCATGCAGCGCGCGTAACAGCCCAAAAAAATCTCTATATATATCTGGATATTCAAAAACCCTATCAACTTCATCTAAACCCAAAGTCAATGGTTTATCCAAACTTGGAAGCAAATACTCTTCAAAATAAGCCTTACAAGCCATATTACTACCCAAGATACCAGCTAAATCCCAATAATTATCTAACTGATTTTGAATATTCACACTTTTAGCAACACTCGCACAGAACCATCGCAGAAATTTATCAGCACTAGTCAAAATTTGTTGTGAAGCAAGTTGAAAGTCTAACGTTACAGCATAACTATCATGAGATTGCGATTCATTAATAATTCTTGCCATTAAAGACGTTTTACCCATTTGTCTAGGCGCCTTTATGCGTATCAAAGAACCAAGCTTTCTAATTTCTTCGTAACAGCGCGTTTCTACAGGAGGACGGTTGATATAAAAAGGCGAATTTAACTCAACTTGACCCTCTGGTAGTTCTAATTGATATTGTGTATTTTGCTGCTGTGAGGGTGTTATATATTCATTTTCTAGAGAAAAATTAGCGACATCCTGCCATTCGAGTCCTAGCGCGCGGCAAATTTCAGTAAAATTAAGAAAATCTACAGGTCTACCATTAAGGAAACTACTAACTGTAGATTGTGAGATTTGCAAACTTTCCGCTAAATCAGTTTGACGGATATAACCGTTACGGGGTAGTGCTGATTTTACCTGTGATATACATTCTGGACGTACTCGAATTGAACGTGGCATCTTGGCACCGGGTTTTTTAATATAATTCTGCCATATTTATGAAAAAAGCTATTTATAAAGTTATCTTTCAATGAAGTGGTCGCCAATATGCACAGCCTAGATAATTTTAATTATTAAGAATTAATAAAATAAATAGTATATCAAATACTTTGTGTTTAATAATTACGTACTATCCAGGTTGCAAAAAGTTGAATTAAACTCATGATTGACCAAAAAAGAAGGAGCAGGTTATGGAAATTGTCACTAGCTGGATGGAAAAAGGTATAGAAAAAGGCAAGGTACTGGGTAAGGAGGAAGGTATAGAGATAGGTAGAGAAGAAGGTAGGGAAGAAGGTATGCAACTAGGTATGCAACTAGGTGAGCAAACTGGAACAGCAAAAGTATTTCTACGCCTACTTCAACGCCGTCTTGGAGATTTAAGTCCAAGTCAGCAGGAACTTATTCGAGGTATGAATGCACAACGTTTAGAAGAATTAAGCGAAGCGCTGTTAGATTTTGATTCCATTACAGATTTGAAGAAATGGCTGGCGCGCGTTTAAAGTAAGGGTGGGTTAATACAATAATGGGCATTACCATCAAGCACTTATTGTAGACCCACCCATTAATACACCATTCACTTGACACCTATCCTACGGAGATAAATTATGCTTATCCTACGGGATAAATAATATTGTCGTGACATTGTGTGTATAATGGATTTGTGGAGACAAACATTGATAACATCTATATAATGCAAAGTCAGTCTGAACCTAAATCAGAAAGAATTGATATTCGCACAAGTCCCGCAGTGAAAAAATTGTTGCAGCAGGCAGCATCCGCATCGCACAAGAATGTTAGCGAGTTTTTGCTAGAACATGGTTTAATAGCGGCATCAGAAGCCTTGACAAACCGTGTTTTGTTTGTATTGGACGATGAAAAATGGCAAGCTTTTCAAGAAGCGTTAGACCGTCCAACACAAGATAAGCTTAATTTAAAGCGTCTTTTGACAGAACCAAGTGTGTTTGATTAAGTTATATTTTGCGTTGTGTTAACAATAGGAAAATTATCCTCTACTCATAATACCCAAGACTTTGACTGTGGAAGTTTGGATTTAAACCGCTTTCTCCAGCGTTATGCTTTACAAAACCAACAGTCTAATAGCGCCCAAACTTATGTAGGTTGTCGAAATGGTGATGTAATTGGCTACTATAGTTTAGCTGTTGGCAGTGTTATGCACTCGGAGGCGCCGACTCGTGTTACTAAAGGACTAGCAAAACATCCTATACCAGTAATGATATTGGCTCGCTTGGCAGTATCCAAGCAAGAACAAGGAAAAGGCGTAGGAAAAGGATTATTAAAAGATGCATTAAAGCGTACATATCAAGCTGCTGATATAGCAGGAATAAGAGCATTACTTGTTCACGCCAAAGATGATGAAGCGCGCGCGTGGTATGAAAAGTTCGATTTTGAAGCGAGTCCAACCGACCCACTACATCTTTTTTTATTGATGAAAGACATCAATAAAATATTACAATCTTGATAACTACAGTTACTACTTTTGAACTATATAGATAGAAACGTTACAATTCAAGTTTTATTAAAATCCCCCCTAACCCCCCTTAATAAGGGGGGGAAAAAGAGGCATTTTAAGTTCCTCTTATTAAGCAGAAAAGAGACATTTATAGCCCCCCTTATCAAGGGGGGTTGGGGGGATCAACTCTTATAACTCGATACAAAGTCGATAGCAACTCGATATTCTCCACCCTAAACTCAGGCGCCGTTAAGTTCTAATGTAAGTAGTTCATCAACAGAACTACTTATGAGCAATGATTATGCATATAAAGTTGGTGGTAGTTTATCAGAAGAGGCGCCTAGTTACGTAGTGCGTCAAGCTGATAACAAGCTGTATCAAAACTTAAAGCTTGGTGAGTTTTGCTATGTTTTAAACTCTCGCCAAATGGGCAAGACTAGCTTACTTGTGCGGACAATGCGTAAGCTAGAGGCAAGTGGTGTATATTGTACAACCATTGATGTTTCTGGACGCGGTAGCCAAAATATTCAGCCAGAGCAGTGGTACGCGGGTGTTGTTTATACTTTAGTGGCAAATTTTCAGCTAGCTAATGCTAGCGAGTTTATGCGTGGGTGGTGGCAAGAACGTTTGAGTATTTCACCTGTACAAAGGTTCGGTGAATTTATCGAAGAGGTTTTGCTCAACAAAATTTCAGGTGATATTGTTGTATTTATCGATGAAATTGACAGTATACTTAGCCTTCAATTTGAGAGTGATGACTTTTTTGCTTTAATTAGAAGTTGCTATGAAAAGCGCAGTTTGAATTATAATTATAAGCGTTTGACTTTTGCGTTAATTGGTGTTGCGACTCCAAGTGACTTAATTTCTGATAAAACACGTACTCCGTTTAATATTGGTTGCGCCATTCAACTATACGGTTTTAAAGTCGATGAAGCGGCGCCTTTGTTAAAGGGTTTACATTGTGTTGAAAATCCAGTAACAGTATTGCAAGAAGTCTTAGCATGGACTAATGGACAACCATTTTTAACGCAAAAACTATGCAATTTAATCTCTAATCAATATCAAAAATTTCTTTCAGTTGAAAATATTGTCAAAACTCAAATAATTACCAACTGGGAATCACAAGACGAACCACCGCATCTTAAAACAATAAGGGATAGAGTTATATCACAAGAAACACGTGCGGGTTCACTATTGGGATTATATCAGAGTATTTTACGTAATGGCGCCGTGCCAGTTGATGATAGTCCAGAACAAATTGAATTACGTTTATCTGGGTTAGTTGTACAAACAAAAGGATGCTTAAAGGTTTACAACCAAATATACGCTTCAGTATTTAACTTACATTGGGTAGAAAAAATGCTAAATAATTTACGTCCATACTCAGAAGTATTTACAGCATGGGTAGCTTCAAACTATCAAGATGAATCACGCTTACTACGAGGTAATGCTTTACAAGAAAAGGCAGAGGGCAGAGGGCAGATGGCAGAAGGTAAAATACCAGTAAGAAATGCGCGTTCTGGGTTTAAAGCCCAGTAAAAAAAAAGACGTTTTTACCTTCGGTACACTACGTGAACGAGACCGCGAAGCGCGAAGAAAAATATTTTAAATTTAAAAGGTCAACAAATAGCTAAACTTGAAGGACATACACAACCTATTTTTAATATACGTATAAGTCCAGATGGTCAACGTTTTATTACAGCTTCATTCGACAATACTGCTCGCATTTGGGATTTAACAGGAAAACAATTAGCTAAACTTGAAGGACATCAAGATTATGTAACAGACGCCCAATTTAGCCCCGACGGAAAACTTATTGTTACCGCTTCTGCTGATACCACAGCGCGGGTTTGGGATATTTCAGGTAAATTTTTATTTGAATTGCCAAACCAAGACTCTGTTTCAAGTGCCCAATTTACCAAAGACGGAAAACATATTATTACAGGTGCTGGAAATAAAGTTCGAGTTTGGGATTTAGCTGGCAGACAAATCGCAGAATATGAACATGAAACAGGTCTCGCAGGAGTAGAACCTAGTCCTGATGGCAAAAAAATTATGACGATAACTGCAATTAATAATCGTGTTCGTGTTTGGCGCCTTGATAACTTAGACACTTTACTAACAAGAGGTTGTGACTGGTTACAAGATTACCTCGCTAACCATCCTACTGCACTGGAAAGATTAAAAGTGTGTAATACAAAAATCTAAAGTACAACTGCAAAATATATTAACTCTTGTAATAACTCTTGTGGTATGGGCATCCTTGCCCGTCTCTTAATAATTGTTTATACAATTGCGGGCAGGGATGCCCGCTCCACAAGAGAGAGGATACAATAAGCAGCTTGGAAATCATTTGAGTATGCTTGTAATAGAGGTGAAAGTATTACTAACGTTCATGTTAATAATTTTGAACTATACAGTAAAAAACGTGACACTTTAAGCTTTTGCGAGATAATAACAAACATATGTACTCCGAAGGAGGCAGATACACAAATGGCACCAGAAACCGCTGTAACTGAACAAACTGTAGAAGTTTTGCAAGAATCTGTGGACTGGCAACCACCCATGCCACCCACGGATTTGATATTTGACGACGGGGAACCCTTGGAAAGCAATCGCCATCGCATCGCCATGAACACCCTGATTCGGTCATTGTTGCAGCTTTGGGCTGACCGCAATGATTTCTTTGCAGGGGGTAATATGTTTGTTTATTACAGCAGCACGCAAGCAATGAATCGAGATTTCAGAGGTCCTGATTTCTTCGTGACGCTTGACGTTGACGGAACTAAAGAGCGTCAAGGTTGGGTAGTTTGGCAAGAAAATGGACGCTATCCAGATGTAATTGTTGAGTTGCTATCGGAAAGCACGGCAAAAGTTGATAAAGGTGTTAAGAAAGAACTTTACGAAAAAGTTTTTCGCACACGTAACTACTATATTTATGACCCGTTTGACACAAACTCACTTACTGGGTGGCGTTTGAATGCTTCTCAAAAATATGAACCAATTACACCTGATAGTCGAGGTTGGCTATGGTCTGATGCTTTAGGACTATGGCTTGGTACGCACCAAGGTACTATTGACCGAGAAACTGCCGACTGGCTACGCTTTTATGATGAAACTGGTAATTTAGTACTTTTACCAGAAGAAGCGGAAAAACAGCGTGCCGATAGCGAAGCTCAAAAAGCAGATGCTGAAACTCAAAGGGCTGAGGCTGAAACTCAAAGGGCAGATGCTGAAGCTCAAAGGGCTGAGGCTGAAGCTCAAAGGGCTGAGGCTGAACGCCAGCGTGCGGAACGTCTTGCCGCAAGATTACGGGAGCTTGGAGAAGAAGTTTAGCTTTATAGCTTGATTAAAATTCCCTTAACAGAGCATTCTATTGAGGGAATTTAATTTTTTACGTTATTTACCCCTCTTGAAGCGCTAATTAAGGCTTTGTTTAGATAAAGATGAAGAGACAGGCAGGGATGCCTGTTCCACAAGAGAATAAAATTATGTGAATGTGATGTGGGGTAAATTGTAATGAGTTATAGATTGATGGTTTATTCGGTTGATATTAATAAGCTTATATCTGTATGTGCTTGAGTTTGTAAGCAGCAAAGGCGAGAGTATTTTTGCTTATTATTAAATCATAATTAAATTATTTTAGCATACTACAGAATACTACAATTAAAGTTACAATAGATTGTAGTTGCTTTAAGGTGGTATATGTATCATTAATTTTAAGCACTAAAGTGCTTAGTACGAGTATGAATTACGAATTATAAATATTTAATTTTCGGAGATTACGCGAATGTCTCGTAATATAGTAAATCCTGGACTCTTTATCAAAGGTAGTGAAAAAGTATTTCCCCTCAAACATACAAAAGTTGGCGCCAAAATTTCTGGAAACATTGCGCGTATAGAAGTTACACAAAGTTTTGAAAACCCTTTTACGACACCGTCAGAAGCTATTTATGTATTTCCGTTGCCTGATGAGTCAGCAGTGGATGAGATGGAAATTAGAATTGGAGACAAGGTAATTAAGGGAAGTATAAAAAAACGTTCAGAAGCACAGCAAATTTACAAAAAGGCTAAGAAAGAGGGGCGTACTGCGGGGTTGTTTGAACAAGAACGAGATAATATTTTTACTCAGTCTTTAGCTAATATTCTGCCAGGTGAACAAATTGATGTGACGATTCGTTATACGGATAGTTTAAAGTTTGATGCGGGAAGTTATGAGTTTGTTTTCCCGATGGTAGTAGGGCCGAGGTATATTCCTGGAGAATTAATCCCCCCAACCCCCCTTGATAAGGGGGGCTTTATGAAAAGTATTGATACTGATTTAGTGCCTTTAAATTCTGCCAAAATTTTAGTTGCTGTTAGGCGCCTGCTCATATCCTGGCAATCACTAAACCTCACAGCAACAGCACACCTTATTATACAAATCAATTCTTAAATCCCTCTTGTGGAACAGGCATCTTGCCTGTTATGACATCTAGGGCGGGTTTACATATATCTTAATAAGTAGTACAAAATTTAGGTTAACCCGCCCGTACCAGGCAGATGTTGCAATTTAAATATTCTTCGTTGATTGAGGCGCCTATTGAAGTTGTTTGGCAATTCCACGAGCGCGCGGATGCATTAAAATTACTTACTCCACCTTGGCAACCTATTCAAGTTGTGCGTCGCGAAGGTGGTTTGGGTATTGGTGCTATTACGGAGTTCCGAATGTTTTTAGGACTACTACCTTTAACTTGGTTAGCACGGCATACTGAGTATGAACAGTACCGTTTTTTTACTGATGAACAGCTTTCGGGACCATTTGAGTTTTGGCAACACCGACATTTGTTTGATAGTGAGCGTAATAAAACTAGATTAACTGATGCTATCTCGTTTTCTATGCCCGGTGGTGAAACTGTTGAATTTATGAGTGGTTGGATAGTACAAGCTCAACTTGAAGCGACCTTTCGCTATCGTCATGAAATAACCAAGCGAGAATGCGAAGGGAAATGAGTGTAAAGTGCTGAGTGCTGAGTGCTGAGTGCTTAATCGAAAAATTATATTTTATTTCCTTTTATTAAAGAATATATAAACGTCTGGGGTATTTAGTTGCTCTAGACGCTTTTTTTTACGATACTAACTCAATCATTACAACAGTAAAAACACTTATAAAACCCTAAAGTTACATCTTGCACCTGGCTTAGAAACCGGGCTTCTTAAGAAAGATTTTCCTATAAAACCTTAATCTCTCGTAAAGAAGCCCGGTTTCTTAGAAGTTAAGTTATTTAATCTTGATTTAAATTCGTTCCGTAACATTACTTAAATAAATCTTAAAAATTAATATGCTGTTGAAAAAATCCGCTTGGCACCTCGGATTCACTCTGACTTGTGCTGCTATATTGGCTTCGCAGTTTTTTCCTGTGACTCGAACTATGGCTGAGTCATCTATATTACAGTTCAATGAAGTAATGGGAATTTGTCCTATTCAGAACTCGTTTCCTAAGCGCAGCTTTGAAACTTCAAAATATAAGTTTTACATCTGTTTAGGAGATACTAAAAATCCTTTAGGTTATTACGTGCGCGTTACAAAGAGCGATGATATTAAAATTACACTGCCGATTGTCCGTAAAAATGGTGAGACTTATATTGCGAAACTAGGAGAAATTAGTCACATCGTTTCGCCTTATGAGTTTATGGTAAATAAATTGGGGCGTATTTTAAACAGGGAAAGAGTAACTAGCGCAATTTCAGGTGATGGGCAACTTCTTGTCAGCGCTTGTCCACAAGGGGAAAACGTTCTTATTGAGGCTGTGACTAAAAGCTTTATTGTATATATATGTGGCAACGATAAACCCGGAAGTTATGTTGGTGTGGCAAGAATAGGTAATGAAAAAGTCACTATTCCTTTACAGAATCTCAAACCTGATGGCGCCTTTGAAAAGCAAAACTATTTAGCAGTTAAGGGTAATACTCGTTTTATCTTAACTCGTGAGACTTTGGAAATTATCGTAGGTGATGCCACCATTGTTAAAGAGAAAGTAATTCGATGGCAATAAAAATCTTCCTGTGGAATGGGCATCCTTGCCCGTTCAAACATGTTCAAACATTAAGGCGGGCAGGGATGCCCGCTCCACAAGATTGTGAATTAAATTATTTTATGCATCTTTGTTTTTGAGGGCTTGTCGCGAAGCCCATTGCACGAAACCTGGCAAAAGACGATACAATCCTTGTGAGACGTTAGCAGAACCTACCATTACCTCTGATTTTTGATTGCTTACTGCATCCCAAATTGCATTTGCTACATCTTTTGGTTTCTCTACGACCGGAACATTTGTAATTTGACCTAATTGTTCACGACGTTTCCGCATGTCTTCTTCATCTTTACCGCGAAAAATTGCTCGCTCTAATAAACTACTGGCTATTAAGTTTGGGTAAATACCACAAACCTGAATTCCTTTTGGTTTTAGTTCTGCTTGCAGTGCTTCGGTTAATCCTGTTACAGCAAATTTACTAGTACAGTATGCTGCCATATAAGGTGTAGGTACTTTCCCACCTATTGAACTCAGATTAACTATTGTTCCTTTTCCGCGTTCGAGGAAATGCGGTAGTAGCGCGTTTATTGTATGGATATATCCCCACAAATTCGTATCGATAATTTGATGCCAGTCATCTAATGAAAAATCCTCTACTGTTCCTGTTGCGAATATACCAGCATTATTTACTAGTACATCAATAGTGCCAAAATGTGCTAGTGCTTTGTCTACTAACGTTTTAACTTGCTCAGGGTCACGAACATCGCAGCTAACAGTCAAAACATCATTGTTGTTACCTAGATTTTTTATTTCTTGCGCTGCTGCTTCTAGTATCTCAGGTCTGCGTGCAGCTAGTACTAAGTTATATCCTTTGCGTGCGAACAAAAGTGCTGTCTGTTTACCTATTCCTTGCGAGGCGCCTGTAATTAGTATTGTTGAACTCATAATGATTTTTCTAAAAGTACATCTTTTATAAGTTTGGTGAATTAGCTTATAGAAACCTTCTTACTAAAGTTAGATCAAATTTTAGAAACCGGGTTTCTTCCCTGAAACTTGTAATAAAAATAAAGATTTGTCTGCGACAATGAATGCATAGAAACCCGGTTTCTTAGTTGAAGTTTTGCAGAGTTTTGCGAAGCATCATACATTTTTGTTAAATATATTTGATATTTTGAATACTTATGAAATTTATGCTTTATAGCTAAATCAGCTTTAAGAATGACAAACTAGTATCCAAAAGTTACAAATATGTGCTTTTATTAAGAATAAATCTTGAAACTACAGACAGATAGTTAAATTCTAATCAATACCTAGTATTAGGTAAATGCTATTTCTTTTTATGGCGGGTTATACAAAATACTTAGCTTACTCATAAAATGATGTTAGCATTTTTACTAACTTACTCAATCACTTCCGTACATCAATGCTACAAAAATCAATTGTATACCCATCACAAATACCTTTTGGAAATAGTATACATCCTTTGCAAGGAACAATTACAGCTATTGCTATTATTGGTATGTGGGCAGTTAGTTCAATTTTATTAATGAGCGTAAATGTTCAAGAAACTAATATAATTGTTTTGGTTGCTGGTGTGTTATGGCAAACTTTTTGTTACACAGGACTTTTTATTACAGCACACGACGCAATGCATGGAGCAGTTAACTCTCACAATATTAAATTAAATCATTCTATCGGTTCACTATGTTTATTTTTATACGGTGCCTTATCGTATAAAACTCTATTAAAAAAACATTGGCAACACCATCAAAGTCCTGGTACCCTAAATGACCCAGATTTCCACGATGGAAAACACCAAAATATGATTGCATGGTATTTTCATTTTATGAAGGGGTATTGGAGTTGGAAGCAAATTATTATAATCACGATTGTTTACAACTCACTTGCTTACCTTGCTCACATACCACAAGTAAACCTTATTTTATTTTGGGTAACACCTTCACTACTAAGTTCATTACAATTATTTTATTTTGGTACTTTTGAACCTCATAGTGAACCAATTACTGGATACAGAGATTCATCTCATACCCGTACAATTTCTCGTCCTGTGTGGTTATCTTTTTTAACTTGCTATCATTTTGGATACCACGAAGAACATCATCAATTTCCGAATGTCCCTTGGTGGCAGTTACCTAAAGTTCATAATGCTGACTCGCTGCAATTGGATGTAAACTTGGACGTAGACAAAGATAAGCAAGAGGCCCAAACAACGGCGCCAGTGCAATAAATAGATATAATTTTCCCATCTGCTGTTTATTCCAGTTACGACGAGCGATGTCATCATCAAGAATACTCGTTGGAAACAATAGATAAAATAAGCAGAAAGCAAGACTCATTCCATGAATAAATTTATCTTGCATGAACTGGTCAATAAAACCATCCCAGTTGCCAAAGATAAAAGCGTAAATAAATAAACCAAGAGTTGTAACCGTTAGGGAGTAAGCAAAAAAGCGCGAGTCGAGAAAGTTTAAAAATTTATCTTTCTCACCACTAAAGCTTTGATTCGATTCGCGTAATGCCAAATATGGTATTAAACCTATAACACCCGATGCTACCGAAGCAATGGCAAAAGGATAAAATCGTATCGATTGCATTCGACCATCAAAAAATAACAGACTACTATATATAAGTAGCCAAATCCCAACAAGAGAAAATAATGATAAAATGACGGGGTTTACCTGCATCCATTGAAGCGTAAGAATATTAACTAGCAGTTGTATAGTCGCTTCTAGATGCAGTGGTGGGGCAAGAAAAACTACATAAACAATAAATCCTGCCCATAATAACCACAATGCACTCCTATTCATAGATTCTTCATTTATATTTATTATTTATATTTATTTTATGTTGTAGCTGGTTTTTGTTGACTTTGATTAATGCTACCGACTTCGGGTAAAGGTCTTCTTAGACACAAGTATATCAAGGCGCCGAATAACGGTACTAATGCGGTTAACCAAAATAATCCTTTATTATCCGTCATTCCCCGACGTGCCATGTCGTCTTCAACTAAACTAGAAAACAATAAACACAGCAAGCAAAAGTCTAAACTCATCACATGAATAAAGCGACTTGTTTGCCATTGCTGTACAAAGTCACCCCAGTTACCTTGGCTAATTCCAGAAAAAACTAGAATAATTGCACCAACAGATAGTAAAATTGCTGTGATGCGAGAGTCTAATATTTTAATAAAAACATTTTTCTGACCGATGAATTCAGGGTTCGGTGTACGCAAACCAAGGTAGGGTAGTAATGCAAAGGCGCCTACTCCAAATGAAAACGCTGCAAATGGCCAAGCTGGGACTTTTTGTCCTCTACCATCAATAAATACCAAACACGCATAAATCATGGGCCATACTCCCATGATATTGAATAAAGCAATTACCAAAGGATTGATTCCTTCCCATTGACCAGTCGATAGATTTTTGATTAACTCAAATGTGTCGGGTTGGTCAGGAGGTGCGAATATAAAGGCGTAGGTAGTAAATCCTAGCCAGATTAACCAAAATGTAATTTTTCTTAGCATATTATAGATAATACTTGCTGGTTACAACAGCTTATCTATCTTAGGTGATATTTTTATTCGTATGGTGGGCAGTGCCCACCCTACACTAACTAATAGCATCGCTGAGATATTCTGAGGCAGCAGTTACAACCGCAATAGCATTTTCGTAATCTAATCTTGTTGGTCCAAGTACTCCTATACTTCCTACTGGCACAGAACCGCGTCGGTAGGTGGATGATATTAATGTACACCCACGTATTGGTTCTAATGGATTTTCGGCGCCAATGCGAATTGTGATTTTTGGTTTACCTAGTTCTTCTAACCCGTCGGTTTCTTCAAAAATTAGGCGCCAAAGTTGCTCTTGTTCTTCTTCTAAAAGCTGAATAATCGTTTGTACTTGCTGTAACTGCGAAAATTCAGGTTGACGCAATACCTCAGAAACTCCACGCACCATAATTTGTGTACGTTCACAGGCAACTTTACGATGATTTAATTCTGATAGCGATGTTTTTAAGTATTCTCCGTAATGATGAAATTCGCGGTCGAGTTGTGTCCAGTCAAGGTTTGCTAATTCAAAGGTGCTTTTTCCACGCAAATGACTGTTCAAGAAATTAGAAACTATCTGCAACTCACGGTCTATTAACTCCGCATCACGTTTATTTCCATCCGGTGCTGGTGGTATATCTAATAAAGTAGAGTGCGTCTCATACCCTTCTGTCACCACTATTAACATTACCTTTCCTGCTTCGATTTGCACCAGTTGCAAGTGACGCAACACGGCGCCGCCATTTTGTGGCATCGTAATTAATGTTATGCAACCGCTTAAAGTCGAAAGTATTTGCGCTGCACCATGCAGTAGCGCTTCTAAACTCCAATCTTCCCACTTCAAACGTGTTTGCAGCGCTTGCTCAACTTGCAAAGTTATCGCTTCACTTGGCGCCGTTAAATTATTTACATAAATTCGATATCCTGAATCTGAAGGGACTCTACCTGCTGAGGTATGTGGTTGATATAGTAACCCAGCTTTTTCTAGCACTCCCATCACATTCCGAATTGTCGCAGAGCTAACACCAAGATTAAACTCTTCTAGCAAGGCTTTTGAACCAACTGGCTCGGCTGTGGCAATATAGTGTCGCACCGTTGCCCAAAGTATATGCTGTTGTCGATTTGTTAATTGAACTGGCATAGGATGTGTTTACTGAAGGCAAATCTTAATTAAAAAGTTTTAAAGCTTAAATCTATGTGACAATATTCGGGTACGTACTATCTAAAATACTAATCCAAAGATTAATATTTCATTAAGAAAGATACCAAATCTATCCCCCGATTTTTAATAAAAGTCAAATAAAGTTACATTTGTATATAGTAATTTTGTTTTTACTTCGATATTATGTATGCTAAAATACCACATCTTTAAGTAATTAATTTGTACTAGCAGATGCATCAGCTTTACTAGTCCCTAGGTTTAATCTACATATATAGATGAATAAATGACCATCTACTGAAAGTAAGGTCTTTCTACTTACTGCTATTTAATTGTGCTAATTGAGACTTTATTCGTTGATATACTATATATAATTTCATAAGTGGTTACAAAACGCTGTATTGTTAAATACTAAAATACACGTCTGTTTATGCTTGCTGCCTCAGTAATAATGCTGGGTATAACGGACTAAAGGTAAATATTACATAAGTATAACGTAGATAGAATCATTAGTATTGAGGAATAGAGGGGTCAACTAAGCTGGAATAAGCTGCTATCCCACCTGTAATATTTTTTACATTGGTAAAACCTTGATTTACAAGCCATTGGCACATTTGAGCGGAACGAACCCCATGATGACACAGCACAAAAGTTTCCAATTCGCAATCAAATTGTGTATGTATTTGCTCTCCCCAAGCTGCAAATTCACTCAAAGGCAAGTTGACAAAACCTTCAATTCGAGCGATATCTATTTCTTGAGGTTCACGAACATCAATCAACTGAATCTTATCGGCGCCTGATAACAAGCGTTCTTGTAATTGTTCGACGCTAACTTGAGATTGTTTATTAGAAAGGGGTGAGTCTGGATATTGCGCCATCTTGTTACTTAACTTTTTATTAACCACTATCTTTCCTATCTTTACATAATTAGCTTCGTTATTTCGTATCTTCTCCCCACATTTTCTGCTTTGAATACCCCCTTTCGCCTTTTTCCTTTCCCCTTTAACCTAAAGTTGTTGGCATTGAGTAATAGAATATATGACGAAATCACTTCTTCGTCTTTTTGCAGTCAGTTTGATTGTGCTGCTTTTGAATGTGACATGCTGTGCTTCTGTATTGGCAGCAAGTGCATTTGGTAAGGGTAGTCGAACAGAAGTATCCCTCTCAATATTCGTATCAAAGCAGGCGCCTGTAATGATATCTATATTGAATCCAGAAAAGTTACAGTCGTTAGATAAAGGTGAAAACTCGTTCCTGAAAAGCGATTTTTTCAAAAATTCTGGCATTGATTTTCGCAAAGACATCCAACCTTGGTTAGGAAACGAAGTTACACTTGCTGTCACTAGCTTAGATTTTGACCGTGACCCTGATAACGGTAAGTCACCTGGATATTTGCTCGCAATGGCAACTAAATCACCAGAAAAAAGCCGCGAGTTTGTACAGTTATTTTTCTCTAAACGAGTTTTAGCAGGCGCAAACTTAAGTGTGGAAGAGTTTGCAGGTATAAAAGTTATCACTGATGCACCAAAAGATAATGGAACCTTAGCAGGTGCAGTAGTTGGTGATAAATATGTTTTGTTTGCGAACGACCCCAAAGTGCTGCGTGAAGCGATAAATAATGCTCAAGCACCCGATTTAAGTTTAACTTCGTCGAAGAAATACCAAGATATTAGTCAAATATCAGCAAAATCTTATGGTGCAGCGTTTTTAAATCTTCCAATTGTAGCAGAATGGCTTGGTTTGAAGTTACCTATACAGAATTTTGATGAGCAACTTGTAACGTTGGCACCAGTTTCTAAAGGTTTACTTGCTCAAACAGTAGCACTACCGACTCAAGAATTGAAGGCGCCGTTAGAGTTATTCTCAAAACCTGTTAATGCGCTTAAATATATTCCAGCAAACGTTGGTATTGCTGTTGGCAGTAAAAACTTAAGGACTTTACCCGAAAGTAATTTGGCTTTATTTTGGCAACAACTAAGAAGTGCGTTAGAAATTAAGCTTAATAGTATTAACGATATTGGGCAACAAGACTTCAAAGCTCAGAAGCGTTGGGGAATAGACTTACCCAAAGATATCTTTGATTGGGTACAAGGTGAATATGCTATTGGCTTGATATCATCACCTCAACAATCACCTGAATGGATTTTTGTTACCGAAAAGGCGCCTTCTACACAAGAGGGTATCGCAAAACTCGATGCAATAGCAGCTAAAAACGGGTTAAGCGTTACTGAGTTTAACCTACTTGACCAACATATTGTTGCTTGGACACAGTTAAAAGCTGCCAACTCTAGTAAAAATGGAACTAAACCATCTTTTAGTATCGAAGCAAAAGCTTACGGAGTACATACAACTTTAGATAACTATGAAATTTTCACTTCATCCTTAGAAACTATGTACGAAGTTCTGTCAATCAAGGATAATACATTATTAGAAAACCGCAATTTTAAGAATACCATCGCCGCGCTTCCTGAAACAAACGCTGGCTATGTCTACATAGATTGGGCTGCAAGTCAAGGTATTTTAGAGCGTCAGCTACCTATACTCAAACTGCTCAAAGTAGTCGCAAAACCTTTCTTCAACAATTTGCGCTCATTAACCATCACTAATTATGGTGATGATGCTAACTCACTCAAAGGTGATGTGTTTTTTCAACTTGAAGAATGAATAGAAGAGTGGAAAGTGCTGAGTGCTGAGTGCTGAGTAAGTTTAAGAAAGTACTTTTTACTCAAAACTCAGCACTTTTTACTTTTTTCATTGTGACAGATACTAATCTGACACAGCCCTTAAGTTCTTCAAGGTGTTTTCTAGTTATGATATGTATATAACTTTACTCATACACCGTTGAAAGGCTGTTATGAACAAACGTCAATATCGACTATTGTCAGCCTCGCGAATCAACCAATTCCTGCCTAGGAATGCTTGGTCAAAAGGCGGATTGCTTTTGGGTATACTTACGGTCATTAGCTCATTTCCAGTAATGGCTGATACGGCAAACTTTGGTACTATTAGTTTGGCGCCAGGTTTTGATAGCACCACAGCTTCATTGTCAGGGTATACAGGTGGTTCTTATTCGCTATCTGCAATAACCAACCGCGACGCTAACAACAAAGCTTGTATTGGGTTTGCCGACCCAACACCCGACCATATAGTAGTTTTACAAAAAGATTTTTCTAATTTAAGAATTGCTGTAGATAGTAATGGTTCAGACACCACACTTCTAGTTCAGGCGCCAGACGGTAAAATTTACTGCGGTGATGACACTGGTAGACGTAAAGATGCCAGCGTTGCATTAAACCAATTAAAACAAGGAAGTTACAAAGTCTGGGTAGGTACTTTTAACTCAGGCGCCAAACTAAATTACACCTTAACTGTAAAACAACCTTAATTATATTGTGGGATGGGCATCCTTGCCCGTCCCCATCAAACACCCAATTCTTTCAATCTAGCTTTGGCATCATTATAACTACCCTTCTCCCCTTTATCTTTAAATAACTGTGCAGCCTTATTAAAATCACTAATAGCCTTAGCCACCTTTCCCAAATCAGTAAACACTAATCCTCGATTATAATAAGCCAAAGCATACTCAGAATTTATACTAATAGCTTTTGTATAATCTTTAATCGCATTTTGCCAAAACCCACGTTCAAGATTCGCGTTTCCTCATTGCTTCACTAAAGCTTGTAATTGCAGCTTGATAATTTTGAGCTTCGTATTTATTTATACCTTGTTGGTAAAATTCTTCAGCTTGAGTAATATTTTTAGGTTGGATAATAATTAAGCTAAGTATTCCTACAATTATAAAGCTTGCGGCGCCTACAAGCAGAATTAAATGAATTTGTGCTTTACGTTCTTCTTTGATACTAAAATACTTATCTTGTAACGGTCTAATATCAATCAAAGCATCAAGAGCAGATTGATAACGACATCGATAATCGAGCTTAACCATTTTATTGATAACATGCGCTAGTCTACGACTAACTTTACGACTGCGATGGCGCCAGCGGATTTCACCTGTGATAAAATTTCTAGGACTATTAATTCCCGTAATTTCACTTGCTGGTAAATTAGTTAACATCGAAATAGCAATTACCCCTAGAGCGTAAATATCGCTATTAAATTGTGTACTACCATGATACTGTTCCATTGGCATATACTCAGAAATGCCAAGGTTATAATTAATAGCTGCTTCATCACTACCAAAATCAATTAATACATACTCCCCATCTAACTCGCGTTGAATAATATTGCTTGGTTTAATATTACGGTGAATTATCCCTTGACCATGTATATATACTAAAATCTTTAGTAAACTCAAAAAAATATTTACTATCTCTTCTTCAGTTGAGTGTGTTTGCTGCTCTATTATGTGACTAAGAGAATTACCTTGAATAAACTCTTTTAACAAACAAACTTCTTGCTTTTCTATCCAGTAAGTAAATATTTGCTGAATTGTTTCATGTTGATGTCCAATTTTCTGCAAAGTCTGAATTTCTCTATTCAGCGAACTCATTGCACTATTTAATTCTTGTTCGCTTGAATTATGTATGAATATTTTTTTAAATATATAATAAGTAGAAATTTTCTCCTTTATATCAGCGACAATATAGTTTTCACCCACTTGATCTTGACTCAATACTTGAATAATTTGGTAGTGCAAACCTAAGAGTTGAGACATTGGTAATATCTATATATTTACTTCCTTTCTTATTTTAAGAAACTCTAGTAAAATGATAATAATTAGATGTGTTTTAATAAACAATCTAATTTAATGATTTAGAATATTTAAAATCCCCCCTAACCCCCCTTAATAAGGGGGGGAAAGAGGTGTTTTTAGCATAGTTAAGAAAAAGGTGTTTTTAGCATAGTTAAGAAAAAGTTATTTTTAGCCCCCCTTATTAAGGGGGGTTGGGGGGATTAAGTATTTATATACACAATGTCAATAGAGTTTTTACTTAAATGATGTGAGAAAAACAATAAGATTATTTTTCTTGAACGACTGTGGTGCGAAATTGACGGAGAAGCCAAAATAGAAGAACAAGCTTTAATATACAAAGTCTTAGTTCAAATACAGGAGTCTGTACAAAAGTGGTTTTACAAGCACAAACAAGCAATTACGAGACTAAAACTCAAGAAATTGCTCTTTCGCTTCTCGCAGCTACCCAAGAAAATCGTTCATTTTTGGCAAATCTCCGCGACCAGATGCGTTGGGATGATAAATTGCTAGCTTGGGCAATGAGTAATCCCGGTTTACGGGTGCAGCTATTCCGTTTTATTGATACTCTACCTGCGCTACACGATAAATCTGAAATTGCCGCGCATTTACAGGAATATCTTGGTGATGAGTCGGTAGAACTACCTGCTGCGCTCAAAGGCATGTTAAACTTTGCTAATCCTAATTCGGCGCCAGGTCAGTTAGCAGCAACTACAGTTATTACAGCTACCGAAACATTAGCGCATAAGTATATTTCTGGTGAAAACACCAAGCAGGTGTTAAAAACCATTGAGCGTTTGCGTAAAGATAAAATGGCATTCACGGTAGATTTACTTGGTGAAGCTGTTATTACCGAAACTGAAGCAGTATCTTATCTTGAGCGTTACATAGACTTGATGCAGCAGTTAACCGAAGCGTCTAAGAGTTGGAATAAAGTTCCATTAATTGACGAAGCTGATGGAGTACCAATATCCCAGGTACAAGTATCGGTAAAATTAACCGCGTTTTACTCACAGTTTGACCCACTCGATGCTACGGGTAGTGAAGAAAAAGTTAGTGAGCGTGTACGTATTTTACTACGACGTGCAGCAGAACTCGGCGCCTCTGTTCACTTTGATATGGAACAGTACGCTTACAAGGATATTACTTTTAGTATCCTCAAGAAGATTTTGATGGAAGACGAATTTCGCTCCCGAACTGATGTTGGGATGACGGTTCAAGCTTATCTTCGTGACAGTGAGCAAGACGCGCGCGATTTAATCGCTTGGGCAAAACAGCGAGGATATCCGGTTACAATTCGTTTAGTTAAAGGCGCCTATTGGGACCAAGAAACAATAAAGTCGATGCAAAAGCATTGGCAACAACCAGTTTACAACGATAAAGCCGCAACTGATGCTAATTTTGAGGCAATAACTCAGTTACTGCTCGAAAATCATCAATATATATACGCTGCTATCGGTAGTCATAACGTTCGCTCACTTTCTCGTGCCATAGCTATTGCCGAAAGCTTAAACGTAAAGAAACGCAGCTTTGAAATGCAGGTTCTTTACGGGATGGGAGATAAAATTGCCAAATCACTCGCTGATAAAGGCTATAGAGTACGAGTGTATTGTCCTTATGGTGAATTACTGCCTGGAATGGCGTATTTGATTCGTAGATTATTAGAAAACACTGCGAATAGTTCGTTTTTACGCCAAAACATGGAAAACCGTCCAGCAGAGGAATTATTAGCGGCGCCTAAAGTTAATCTAGAAAAAGACACAATACATAATACCAATACAAACGGGTTTGTTGGCGCCGCAGATACAGACTATTCGCTTGTAGATACCAGACAACGCGCGTCATTGGACTTAACTAAAGTTAAAAACAACTTAGGAAAAACTTATTTACCTTTAATTAACGGTGAATACGTGCAAACCGACGAAGTTGTTGACTCGGTAAACCCGTCAAACAAAAGCGAAGTTGTTGGTAAAATTGGACTTGCCAGCGTTGAACAAGCTGAAGCTGCAATGAAAGCTGCCGCAAATGCATTTAAAGTGTGGCGAAAAACACCCGTAAGTGAGCGTGCAGCAATATTGCGGAAAGCAGCAGATTTAATGGAAAATCGGCGCCCAGAATTATCAGCATGGATAGTCATAGAAGTTGGTAAACCCGTTCGAGAAGCAGATGGTGAGGTTTCAGAAGCAATTGATTTCTGCCGCTATTACGCGCTAGAAATGGAGCGGTTAGATAAAGGTGTTAATTATGACATCGCAGGTGAAACAAATAGATATATCTATCAACCCCGTGGTATTACCGTAGTTATTTCACCGTGGAATTTTCCCCTTGCCATAGCAGCAGGAATGACATTAGCTGCACTAGTAGCAGGAAATTCAACCATACTCAAACCAGCAGAAACATCTTCGGTAATAGCTGCTAAATTTGCCGAAATTATGGTTGAAGCAGGAATACCCAAAGGTGTATTTCAATATTTACCTGGTAAAGGTTCTAAAGTTGGCGCCTATTTAGTCAATCATATAGGTACACACATTATCGCTTTTACTGGTTCACAAGAAGTAGGATGTCGTATATACGCAGAAGCTGCAATTGTAAAACCTGGGCAAAAGCACATGAAGCGTGTTATTGCTGAAATGGGAGGTAAAAACGCCATTATTGTCGATGAAAGTGCCGATTTAGATGCTGCTGTCGTCGGTGTTGTACAATCAGCGTTTGGTTATAGTGGACAAAAATGTTCTGCTTGTTCACGAGTCATAGTTTTAGAACCTGTATACGAAACCTTTGTACAGCGATTTGTTGAAGCTACCAAATCATTAAACATCGGCGCCGCAGAATTGCCAAGTACCCAAGTCGGCCCAGTCATCGACGCAAATGCTCAAGCACGTATTTTAGAATATATCGAAAAAGGAAAAGCCGAATCGAGCATTGCACTAGAAATGGGGGCGCCGGATAATGGATATTACATAGGTCCCGTCATCTTTAAAGACGTACCTGCAAATGGTATCATCGCTCAACAAGAAATATTTGGTCCAGTAGTAGCAGTAATCAAAGCCAAAGATTTCCAAGAAGCATTACAAATAGCCAACGGTACTGACTATGCTTTAACAGGTGGAATATACTCTCGTACACCTTCACATATCGAACAAGCACAAACCGACTTTGAAGTAGGAAACTTATACATCAACCGCACCATCACAGGAGCAATAGTAGCAAGACAACCCTTCGGAGGATTTAAACTTTCTGGAGTTGGTTCTAAAGCAGGAGGTCCCGATTATTTATTGCAGTTCCTTGAACCTAAGACTGTGACAGAGAACATTCAGCGTCAAGGTTTTGCACCAATAGAGGGAGCTGAGTAGAAAGTCGATTTTTTTATTACCACAGAGACACAGAGTACGCAGAGAGAAGAGTAAAAGAGACTCTCTTCTCTGTGCCCTCTGCGTCTCTGTGGTAAATATATTTATATGAATAATATAATTATCAAACAAGCAACTTCCCCCCAAGAATTTGAGGCAATTCGGCAAATTAGAGAAATAGTGTTTCAAAAAGAACAAGGGGTTGATGCCAAATTAGATTTCGACGGTAAAGACGAAACTTCTGACCGATTAATTGCGTCATTGGATGGAACATTTATCGGTACTGTTAGAATTCGATATTTAGGCGCCAATCTTGCTAAAATCGAAAGATTAGCAGTGTTAGAAACAGCACGAGGATACGGAATTGGGAAGAAACTAATGTTACACGCTTTAGACATTATTAAGAGTAAAAATATACCTGAAGTTGTAATTCACGCACAAGAATATATTAAAAGTTTGCATGAACAAATCGGATTTAAAATTGAAGGTGATGTCTTTGAAGAAGCGGGCATTCGTCATGTAAAAATGAGAAAATTACTTGAATAGTGCTGAGTGCTGAGTGCTGAGTACTGAGTGAAAGTTAAAAGGTACAAAGTGATTAAACGTTTTGTGATTCCTAGAAATGCCTTAATATTGGTAATTATTTGGGGTTTAGGCGCCATTTGTGACCGAGTATGGTTATCATTAGACACCTCAATTCCAGGATGGGACCAATCTGAATATTTGACGGGAACGTTAAATTATTTGCGCGCATTACAAAATATTGATTTGAACAATAGTGAATGGTGGCAAAGCTTCTGGCTACTATCTTCAAAAATTCCACCACTCACTTATATTATTACAGGCTTTACACAAATCATTTTCGGCGCCGGACAAGACCAAGCTATGTTAGTAATGCTGCTATTTAGCGCAGTATTAATTGTTTCTGTATACAGTTTAGGTAAAGTATTATTTAATGCCACCGTTGGACTTTGGGCCGCTGCTTTATGTCAACTTTTACCAGGACTATACAGACTTAGACTCCAATTTCTTTTAGATTACCCTGTTGCTGCGGCTGTTACTTTTTGTTTCTTTTGCTTGACTTGGTGGAATCATCCATCAAAATCGGAGAGAGTAACTATTTTATCGTTTGCTAAAAGTTGGTGTAAAGTCGTTTTGTTTGGCGCCTCACTCGGATTCGCATTATTAATCAAACAAACTGCACTATTATTTCTAATTGTTCCAATTATATGGGTAGCAATTGGCGCCTTACGTAAGCATCAGTGGGGTAGATTAATCGAATTAGCTGGTGGAATCTGGGTATCTAGCTTGATATTTGGTGGTTGGTATCGTACTAACTGGTTGATAATTTTGACCGCAGGAAAACGTGCAACTATTGACTCAGCAATTGCAGAAGGAGACCCACCCTTAAATACGCTCCAAGCTTGGATTTTTTATTGGCAGCAATTACCGTATCAAGTATCATTACCTTTATTACTAGTACCTATATTCTGTCTATTATTTTACTGGGCAAGGTTTGCAGAAAAAAGTATTAAAGACTCAGAGAGACAGAAAATAGGTTATTCGCTACGTTGGTTAAGTATATTTATAGTAGCTGGATATTTGCTAACTTCTTTAAATGTCAATAAAGATGAACGCTATATAGTACCTTATTTACCTGTGCTATCTATATTATTGGCGTATGGGTTGACGAGAACTCGAAGTATTTTAGGAAAGCGTATTCGTTGGGGAACTTTGGGTTTAGCAGTTTTACTCATGTTGTGTAATTTATTTTCTTTTGGAAGCACTGAAGTGCTAATTACAAGTTTGAGTCCAAATGGTAAATATCGTCCTGACTCGCAACATGCATTACCCCATAAAGAAGTAATTGCAGAAATTATTCGTAGTGAACCATATTTACGTTCAACCTTGGGAGTGTTGCCTTCGACATCGAAAATAAACCAACATAATCTTAATTATTATGGCGCCTTAGCAAAATTTCAAGTATATGGGCGCCAAGTAGGAGTAAGAAAACAACAAATAGAACAAGATACTCGCTCCCTGACATGGTTTATTACAAAAACAGGTGAGCAAGGTTCTGTACCATCATCACAAAAAGATATTGTTCAGGCAGTAGAAACATCACCTGACTTTGAACTACATTCACAATGGCAGTTGAGTGACGGCAGTTTGCGACTATATCATCGAAAATCTGCATCCGTCGAAGTTATATCACGACCACTAGAGTATTCATCGTTAGATATACATCGCGAAAAAGGTGTTGCTCCAGTTCCCGTAACTTTAACGAATGTTATGCTTCCTAAAACTGCTCCTCCTGGAGTGAGTGTACCAGTTACCTACAAGTGGTCAGGTTCTTGGGACGAATTCAAAAACGGATTAGTACTACTGACTTGGCACAAGCAAGATAAAACCATCAATACAAATACAAGCTTTTCACATGACCATGCATTAGGTATGGGAAATTTATATACAGCAGTGAAAAAACCCGAAGGTACTTTCCAAGTAATTGAACGTACAGCAATGTTGCCACCAGTTGGTATTGAACCAGGTAATTACATTCTGCAAGCGACTTTCTTGAATAGAATTTCTGGAGAAACTTATCCAATTTACACACCAGGTGTTAATTTCAATATTGACCCCAACTCTCAAAGTACACAGGCGCCTGAATTAGATTTAGTAACACAACTAAATAATTTGTCAAAAAATTTACCTAAAGGTACTAAAGCAGTGGAAAAAATATTTGCTGAAGTTGCACGTATTAATCAATACGACCCCATACAAGATTACTTATCGCAAGCACGACTTGCTGCCGAGTATCGATTAAAGCATATAGGCGCCAATTCTGACTTAGCGTATTCAGTTGCCCTCGCAGACGTATTACAAAGAAGGGTAAAAGGCGCCATTTCATCTTTAGAAAGAGTAACTCAAATCGACGCACAAAATCCATTCGCATGGGCATATCTAGCATTTGTACGTCTGTATAATTGGCAACCGAAACAAGCAGAAGCAGCATTAAAACCAGCATTAGAAATGAATCCCAACCAACGCGAATTTAAAGCATTAGCAGGAGTAGCAGCACTTATGCAACTCAACATCATCAAAGCTTGGCAAAACTTAAAAGAGTTAGTAGTTTAACTCAGCACTCAACACTCAGCACTCAGCACTTTTAACTTAAATACTTAACCAGGACTGACTCTAATTGAAAAATACCGATAGGTTTGCTTAAACAGTCAATAGCACCTGCTTGTAAAAATCTTTCCCTATCCCCCATTCCCATTGGTGTCATTACAACTACAGGAATTTCTTGTAAACCTTTTTGTCGCTTTAAACTTATTAGCAAATCAAGTCCGTTTACATCTCCAGGTAAATGTACATCAAGTAAAATTAAATTGGGCTTAAATATATGAACTCGTGTAATAAATCTTTCTGCTGTTAGCATCAATTCGACTTCATAGCCTATTGTTTGTAAATAATCTTGCATTAATATAGCTGTATGCTCATCGTCTTCTACTAACAAAATGCGTTTAACAGCTTGTCCTGAAGATGTATTTAGGTAAACGTAATCTTTATCTAATGAATCTGATTCCGATGTTACATCAGAAACTGAGCCATTTTGCACATTGCTTTTATGTGGTTGTGCTGGTAGTAATAAAGTAAACCTACTTCCTACACCTAAAGTGGATTCTACCGTCAAATCCCCACCATGCAAACGCGCCAGCTTTCGTGTTAATGCTAATCCTAAACCAGTACCTTCATACTGCCTGTTAAGTTGATTATCAAGTTGCCTAAATGGTTCAAACAACGATTGAAAATTGCTAGGTTCTATACCTATACCAGTATCTGTAACAATAAATGCAATTCCATGCTCTACTTGTTTTACTTCTAATGATACTGCACCTTCTGGAGTAAACTTAATTGCATTTGTTAATAAGTTTAACAGCATTTGCTTGAGGCGCCGTTCGTCTGCAATACAAGTTTCTAAACCTGCTTCTATATTATTGACAAGTTGTAATTTTTTAATAATAGCACTCTCTAACACTGTTGAAATAACGTTTCTGACAATATCGGATATAGATAAAGAAACCAACATTAATTCTTCTCTACCCGCTTCGACTTTCGACAAATCTAAAATATCATTAATTAATGCAAGCAAATGTTCACCGCTCGTGTATATACAATTAATATACTCATGCTGTTTCTCACTTAAAGTACCTACAACTTCTTGCTGAAGTAATTGTGATAAACCCATAATTGCATTTAAAGGAGTTCGTAATTCATGACTCATAGTAGCTAAAAAAGCACTTTTTGCCTTACTCCCAGCTTCAGCAGCTTCTTTACTTTCTCTAAGCTTTAATTCAGTTCTTTTTCGCTCTGTAACATCTTCAACCATTGCCAGAAAAAAACTTGCGTCGTTCGTTGTAGTGTTAACTAAAGAAACATTGAGATGTGCCCAAACTAAGCGACCATCTTTATGTAAAAACTGCCGCTCCATTTCAAACCGCTCTTGACTATTTGTAAATAATTGATAATTCAGTCTAGTTTCTACCGTAATTTCTTCTTCACAAATAAAATCTACTAACTGTTTAAAGCAAATTTCTTCGTAATTATACCCTAATATATCACAAAGCGCGGGATTTACGTCAATTATCCGTGCGTTCATATCTAATAAACCTATTCCAATCGAAGAACGCTCAAAAATAGCTCTTAACTGCGCTTCGTTTTTAGATAAAAACTTTGATGATTTTGAAGAGCGTTGTTCAACAGCACGTAATAAACTTCGTCGCAAAGACTTCGGAGTTATCTCACTTGTAATTAAATAATCATCTGCTCCTGCTGCAATTGCTGCTTGTAACAGGTTATCATCATCTTTATCACTTATAACAAGAATTACTTTGTTTTGATTAAAAGCATTTATTTGACCTATATAATTTAAATCAGAAATATTATTTAAATATAAATTTAATATAACAGCATCAACATTTAAAAGCTTATTTTCTAATGTTAATAAAATGTTACTAAAATTATTGTCTTTGTCTACCATCTCTATGTAATTATTGGCGCCTGCTTGTTTTAAAATATCTTCCAATACATTAGATTGGATGCGAGAATCTTCAACGCAAGCAAACAATATTATCTTTATTGGTTGATACACCATGCTTTTCACCAATGGAACAATAGTATAAAGCAGTTTAGAAGTTGTATTAATAACTTTTCATTAAAATAACTTTTCATTAAAATAATTTGTTCACGAACAGATAGTATAAATAATTACATTAAAACTATACTGTATAAAAAGCCATAATGGTATACAGTACAAAAAAATGTTATAGTAGATTAGTAGCATAAAATAAATTAAAACTGATTTAAAGAAAGCCGATTTCTAGGATTTTGATAGTATTCCGGCACCACAGGTTGATATTTTTGAAGTAACATGCCTGAAGAAAGATATACAAGAGATATAATTTTGCCACAATTAAATAATCATAGCTGTCGTGGAGGTATTGCAATGAAGGAAAGCGTTAGAATAGTATCGCTAATTCCAAGCGGTACAGAAATACTAGCTTCGCTCGGACTTACAGATAAAATTGTTGGTAGATCTCACGAGTGCGACTATCCAGAAGAAGTGCAAAACCTTCCTGTTTGCACCCAAGCACGACTAAATATAAATGCTCAGAGTCAAGAGATTCACTCAGAAGTGAATAATTTGTTACAAAATGCTCTGAGTATTTACCAAATTAAAACAGATATTTTAGAGAAATTACAGCCTACCCACATTGTGACTCAAGACCAATGCGATGTTTGTGCTGTGAGTTTGAACGATGTAGAGAAAGCAGTAGCAAACTTAACGAATAGTCCACCAAAAATTATTTCGCTGCAACCTAATGTTCTTAAAGATGTTTGGACTGATATTGAAAATGTAGGACATGTGTTCGATGTTGACTCGCTCAAAGTTATTGAAAATTTAGAAGCGCGCGTCAAAATAGTTCAACAACGTACCAAAGGTCTTTCTGCAACTGAAATGTTACCAAGTGTGGCATGTATTGAATGGACAGACCCACTAATGGTAGCTGCAAACTGGATTCCTGAATTAGTTGAATTAGCTGGTGGAAAACCCTTGTTTGGTGTAACGGGTCAAGACTCTACTCAACTAAAGTGGGAGAATCTGATCGGAAGTAACCCAGATATAGTTATTTTCATGCCTTGTGGATTTGATTTGAATCGAAGTCGAACAGAAGCGCAGCTACTTACAAGTCGTCCCGAATGGCAAAAATTACATTGTGCCAAATCTGGAAGAGTATATATTACAGATGGAAATGCTTACTTCAACCGTCCTGGTCCCAGGTTAGTTGAGTCTTTGGAAGTTCTTGCTGAAATATTACACCCAGAAATATTCCAATATGGCTATAAAGGAAAGGCTTGGGACGTTTTACAGTAAACATAGTCGGTTACGCGCTTCGCATAACCCAACAATTAACTCTGCCCCTACTGTACGGGCAGGTTAACCTATATCCTAGTTATAATAAAAAATTTCGTAAACCCGCGCCTCCTAACTTTCAACTTAAGTTTTGACTAACTGCTGCGGTATTGACCCATTCAATTAAAGGTTTTAAGTTATTTGGGACAGCGGATTCACCTACACTTACAGTGTGAGTTTCTCCGTTGTTTTCTACTGTTAAACGATAAAAAAAACTATCTGGTTTAGGGGAAGAAGAATCAATATAATCAGGCAAGTTATAAAAATCTGAGTCTTGAAGTAGTTGTGGAAGTTGCTTTGCTGTCTCTTGGGGGATAGCTGTTGTGTCAACTTTTGTGGTTTTGGACATACCAGCGAAGCCACCAGTACGCTCTAAATAAACTCGCATATTATGTAATGACGGTGTTTTATGATAAAAAACTGGGAAGATAGCCTTATTATCTCCCAGCTAAATAACACAAAGCAAACACAATAATAAAATTTAGCAATTCCGATTTATTTTAAAGATACACCTACTTGTTCCCATGCATTTTGTACAGCTTTTTGTTCGTTACTGCCTTCACCATAAAGTTCTCCTGCAACTTGCGATATTATAAGTGCTGCACTTTTAAAATCTGAACTTGAACGAAGACGGTCACGCAAAGCGATATACCAAATTTTTCCTGCTTTTTCCCAAGCATAACCACCAATAGCTGTTGCAGCTAAATAAAATGCTTTGTTGGGGATTCCAGAATTAATATGTACTCCACCATTATCTTTGACACCAGAGTAAAGATCTTTGTAGTGGGCAGGTTGAGGGTCTTTGCCTAAAACTGGGTCATCATAAGCTGTTCCAGGTTCTTTCATCGAGCGAATGCCGACACCCTTAACTTTTTCGGTAAATAAACCCTCACCAATAATCCAATCTGCCTGGTCTGCGGTTTGTTTTTTCACCCATTGTTTAACTAAGGCGCCAAAAACATCTGACATTGACTCATTCAAGGCGCCGGATTCACCAAAATACTTGAGGCTAGCTTCATATTGCGTTACACCATGCGTTAACTCATGGGCTATAACATCTATACATTTAGTAAAACGCTGAAACATTTCGCCATCACCATCACCATACACCATTTGGTCGCCATTCCAAAAAGCGTTATCGTATTTGACACCATAGTGTACCGTTGAATCAAGCCGTAAACCTTTATCATCAATCGAGTTACGCTCTAATACCTCGTAGAAAAAATCGTAAGTTGAACCTGCTGAATCATACGCTTCGTTTACAGCTTCATCACTACTTGGTGGGTCTCCTTCTCCACGCACCAGCTTACCTGGAAGTTGTTGACCAGTTTCAGCATCAAATATTGTGCGACGTTTTTCTCCTGGCGATACTGCAAAATTAACGTTACCTACAACTCGGCGTCGTCCACGAAATTCTGATGATAAATTTAATGTATGAAATGCCCAGTCACGCATTTGCTCACTACCGTTAACCGCTAAATTTTCCAGCATGTGTGGTGGAACAACACAGTATATAGAGCAATATGTATTATTTTTATGCTTTTGGCATCCAATCCAACCAAATCCTAATTTTCTACTTTTAGCCATTTGATTAAATCTCCTTATAATTCAAACTAAATTAACAGCCTGATTTTAGGCATATGTGTCGCCTAATACCAAGCTTTGGTTAGAAAACGTAATTATATTGACTTTAATTGGGCGCTTGGGGGTCAGACCCATCAGTGTAAAAGCCTTTTTTTTAAATCGTCATATTTATCTTGACTAAGACGATATACCTCTGGTTGAGGTTTTCCAACTAAATGCCCTTGAATATAACTAACACCAACTTCTCTAAGTGAGCGTAAACTAATTGGTGTATTTTCATCAATTCCTTCGACAATAACTTTAGCAGGGTTTAAATTATTTGCTCCAACTAAATCGTGAACAAAGCGGATAATAATATCGCTGGAATGATTATAAAGAAGTTCACGGTCTATTTTAACATGAGATGGATTTAAACCTGCTAATCTTGATACAGAAGCATAACCAACACCAAAATCATCGATTGCAAAGCGAATTTTGAGTTTGCTTACATATTCTAGTAATTGTTTTTTAAAATTTTGAAGTGGGTTTTTTAATCTTATTCCATCAGCGAATTGTGGTAAATCTGTTTTTTCAGAAATTTCTAAAACTAAATTTCTTGGGGATATTACTTTATCTTTAATGATTTTTCTTACGGCTTCAAAATATTCCATTCGCATTAACGACTCTGGATATACATTAACTGATAAAGGAACAACATCACCTGCACGTCTTTGCACTGATTTTCGAGCATGACGATAAAGTTCTGTAGCAACATCTAGAAAGTACTGGTCAAGCGCAACAGTGAAATTAGAACCCCATAACTCTGCTGCTGTAAACAAATCTGAAGGCGCCGTATGATTAATTGGGTTGCGTGCTAAAGCTTCCCAACCACTTATAAATAAATCCTCTGGCTCAATATGTAAAACTGGCTCAAAATACATCACCATTTGTTTTAATCGCTGAGTAAATAAGTCAAATCTTTTGTGATATAATGATGACGATACAAAGCCATAATTAAACTTTAAGCTATCTAATATACTTGCTTCAAGAAGTTCGACTTCGTTATAGAATAAACTAGCTTGATAAAAACTCGAAATAATTTTACCGTATACTTCTGTTAAATATTCAGACGCAACTAATCCAAAAACTACCATTATCTCATATTTGGGGACTGTTTTTATAGGTAATGCTATAAATACTTTTGAGGTGCCCTGATTGTCATTATACCTACTATATATACCGAATTGGGCTGGATTAAAAATATACTCGTTATTAATTACAGGTAAAATTCTGTTAGTTATAACATCTTCAAAATCTTCTGCTTTTATCTCAGTATAATTACTTTGCGACTTAATACCCCAAGTCGATTCATGATTTTCAAGTACTAAACATTTTGAGGCGCCGGAAGCAGCAACAATAGCATTAAGGGCTGTAATTGATGCAGTCGAATAGGGATTAGATTTAAATTTAACAATCAGTTTATCAATAAAGTCTTCGTAATACTCTAAATGGCTATGTAAATATTTAGCTTGCTGGTTAAAAATACTTACCTCTTCTGATTCGTCAAGAAATTCTAGTTTTATATTATCCAAATATTGTTTACTTGTAGACTGTTGAGAATGTTGCAATTGATTCATAACTCTTATAAGTGCTAGCACTATTTTATACTATTCCTCTTAATTAACACAGGAAACTCAAGGGGTAAAGTATTGCTTAAAATAATCTGCTTAATAGAAAGATTGAACCTATCGCTATATAGCGTACTGAGTTGTAATAATATTTGACTTTTGTAAGTATTGAATTAAATTTGACTAACTTTGATTTCAAAAAAGCAATAAAATGTAACCTGATTTGACTCAAAATTTTATTAATTGAGTTTATAATCTCACATTATGGTTTATTCCAGATTTTAAGTTTATGTACAGAAGAACGAATTACTATCACAACTCCTGACAGCTTAATTTGTTTGTTACTATCCGAACAATAAAATAAAGGTAAGCAAGTAAGGTTAGCTTTAGGTTTGCCTGATACTCTAGAAGGGCGCCGTCAAGCCCAGTTAATATTTCAAAAAATAGAGTTAGTTATGCTAAAAAATAATATAGAGTAACGAAAAGAACAAGATTATTAAAGTCCTCTTGAAGAGGAGTTTTGTTATTCGCATAGGGGTTTACAACCTTATGCGGGTGAGAACGCAGATAATAACTTACTGCACAGGCAAGATGGCTGTACTACAGACTTTCAAGCTAAATTGTCTAAATACGGAGAGAGAGGGATTCGAACCCTCGTTAAAGTTTCCCCTAAACAACATTTCCAGTGTTGCGCCTTCAACCACTCGGCCATCTCTCCAGATGTCACAAGTTATTACTATACAATTAAAATTAAAAAACTGCAATAATATTTTGACAGAAATACAAAAATTTCTATAAATCGCTTAAAACCCTAAGATAACAATGTCGCAAAAATACACGATTACGGTACATGACCGCCAAAAAGGTGTTACTCATACCTTTCAGGTTCCCGATGACCGTTATATTCTTCACACTGCTGAACATCAGGGTAACTCACTGCCGTTTTCTTGTCGCAATGGCGCCTGTACAACTTGTGCAGTACGTGTATTATCAGGAGATATTCATCAGCCAGAAGCAATAGGCTTATCGCCGGAGCTACAAAACAAAGGTTATGCTTTGTTATGTGTTAGCTATGCACGTTCTGATTTGGAAGTTGAAACTCAAGATGAGGATGAAGTATATGAGCTTCAATTTGGACGCTTTTTTGCCAAAGGTAAAGTACGTGCAGGTTTACCTTTAGATGAAGACTAGTACGCATGACTATTATTAAAAGATTACTTTTAGTTTGCCTTTTGTTTTTGGTTGTAGGATGTCAGCCAGAGAAAAAAGCTGAAAGTACACCTATACAGGTTAGAGTTGTACGGGTGGTTAGCGGGCAAACTTTTGAAGTATTGGGAATGGGGGAACAGCCGAATTTAATTTCTCAAGTTCGTTTGATAGGTATTGATGCTCCCGACTTGCGTCAGCGTCCTTGGGGAAGTAATGCTAAGGAACATTTTGAAGCGTTGATTGGTGAGGCGCCTGTCAATTTAGAATTTGATATTGAAGCGCGCGATAAGATTGGTCGTGTTCTTGCTTATGTATGGAAGGATAAAATCTTGTTGAACGAGCAAATGATTAAAGATGGTTATGCTTTATATGCTCCACGCTTCCCAAACCAGAAATATGACTTAAAGCTCGAACGCGCTCAACAATGGTCACGATTAATGGGACTTGGCATTTGGAACCCCGAAAAGCCTCTACGTACTTCTCCATCTGAATTTAGGCGTGTTAATAGATAATTATGAAAGATTTACAGACTTTTCTTGATATCGCTACTGAAGCGGCACTTTCTGCTGGCGCCGTTTTACAATCTTTTCTAGGTAAAATTGAGGATTCGGTTGTTGAAAAAGGGCGCCCAGGTGATTTAGTTACTGCTGCTGATAAAGCTGCTGAAGATGTAATACTGGCACATATGAGGCGCCATTTACCCGAACATGGAATTCTTTCAGAAGAGTCTGGGGAATTGGGAAATCAAAAGGATAAGTATCTTTGGGCAATTGACCCCCTTGATGGTACAACTAACTTCGCTCATCAATATCCCATGTTTGCTGTTTCAATTGGGCTTTTGGTTGATGGTGTACCTGAAGTTGGCGTAATTTATGACCCGTGGCATAATGAACTGTTTCGTGCGGGTACTGGTTTAGGAGCAACGCGCAACCGTCATCCAATTCGGGTTTCCAGCACTTCGGAATTGAGTAAAAGTTTATTAGTAACTGGTTTTGCTTATGACCGTCGTGAAACTACTGATAATAACTACGCAGAGTTTTGTCACTTTACTCACCTCACTCAGGGTGTTAGACGTAGTGGCGCCGCTTCAATTGATTTAGCATACGTAGCCTGTGGGCGTGTTGACGGTTACTGGGAACGTGGTCTGTCACCTTGGGATATGGTGGCGGGTGTGGCTATATTGCGTGAGGCAGGGGGAAAGGTTACAGCGTATGATGGTTCGGAGTTCAAAGTCGAGTCTGGAAGGATTCTCGCGACTAACGGACGTGTACATGATGCAATGAGTGATTCGCTGACTAAGGCGCCTGCTTTATCCGCATGGTAGCTATAAACCGTGTCAAATTTATAGCCATTTTGGAGAAGGGAAGTAAACTAGAAAGATTAATGTAAACTTTTTTCTTATGGCGCTATATGTCTATAAAAATAGAACGTGGTTTATTTAAATTTGACTCTATAGACTACCATGCTGTGTTATGTGTTCCGGTTGATGCGGATGTTAAAGAGATTCGCAAACGATACTTAAACATTGCACGACGGTTGCACCCAGACAGCTGTGCATCTGCTAGTGCTGAAGAAAAGCAATTAGCAAGTGAGTTATTGTCGAAGCTGGTAAATCCTGCTTACGAAAAGTTATCGCAAGAACGAACTCGGACTGAGTACATGGTTGTGTTATCGCAAATGGGTAAGCGTTTAGTGCAAGAGTCTGCTTCTGTTGATTTGAGTAGTGACCCAGCACGTCAACTTGCAGGTTCTCCTAACGTTGAGCAACTGTATAGAACAATGATATTAAAAATCGCCGAAACTCAATATGATTCATTAACTAAAGCTGTACAGATTATTGGTTATGTCAGCGAACTAAATTTAGTATATTTGATGCGGACTGTAGGTAAAAAATTTGATAAGGCGCCACCACCACCTCCAGTGTCGAGTAAAGTCACAAGTAAGAATAGTGAAAATACTGATACAACGATTTTACAGACTGCTGCGAATAAAGAAGAAGCAAGCATTAGTAATTATTTGCGTCGTGCCCAAGAGTTAATGACGAAGAATCAATTTGCACAAGCAAGGGTAGAACTTCAAGACGCGATTAAACTTGCTCCAAATAATAGTCGGTGTCATAGCTTGATCGGAGTGGTCTATTTAAAGCAAAATCAAACAACAATGGCGAAAGTCCATTTTGACCGTGCCTTGCAGTTAGACCCGAATGACCAAATGGCATCTGAGGGTAAACGCAAAATCGAACAAGTTATGGGGCAGAAATCTGGGACAGCGGTAAAAACAGCACCGTCAGTTCAGGCTTCTAAGCTACCAGAAAAGTCCGGGGGCGGTTTGTTTGGTGGTTTGTTTGGTGGGAAGAAAAAATAATTTATGGTTTACCAACCAGCAGCGGGAGCTAGGGATTTACTCCCCCTTGATGTAGCTCAAAAACGCTGGATTGAAGATAGGTTACAGCAGATTTTTCACCGTTGGGGCTATCACCAAATTATCACTTCGACGCTGGAGCGTATGGATACGCTGATGGCTGGAGGTGCGATTGGGCGCCGCGCGGTGTTGAAACTCCAAAATGATGAACAGGAAGAGTTAGGGTTACGGCCGGAATTAACTGCTTCGATTGCTCGCACTGCCGTAACACGTATGGCAGGTGCGGCATATCCGCAGCGTTTGTATTACAATGCAAATGTATTCCAGCGACGAGAATCGAAACATAATCGGCAGCAAGAATTTTACCAATCGGGGGTAGAGTTACTTGGCAGCAGTGGATTATTGGCAAATGCGGAAATACTATTGCTGGTATCAGAAAGCCTCGCTGCGTTAAGTTTAAACAATTGGCATTTAGTTTTGGGTGAAGCGGGGATTACACGCTCTTTACTCGAAGCATTTCCTGCTAAGTTGCTCGATAGTGTTCGTAATGCTATTGCAAATCTTGACCGAGTTGCGCTTGATGAACTGCCTTTAACTGATGAACTGCACGAACGCGCGCGGTTGATGCTTGATTTACGTGGGCGCCCAGAGGAAGTGTTTGCTCGGATGGCAAATTTAGTATTAGAACCAGCGCAACTTGAAGCGGTCGATGGGTTGAAATCTTTAGTTGAGTTGCTTGAATCGAGTGGGAATTTTTCGATTATTCTTGATTTAAGTTTGATTCAGACTTTTGATTATTACACGGGTATTGTGTTTGAAGTTGTTACAAATGCAGACGGTCAATCCATTTCGATTGGTCGGGGTGGTCGCTATGACAATCTTTTAGGGCTTTATCATCCGCAAGGAGAAAATATCCCTGGTATTGGTTTTGTTTTTTTACTAGATGGTTTATATCAGATATTATCAGTATCGCAACAGTTGCCCCAGACAACACCAGCGACGAACTGGTTGGTAGTGGCTTTAAGTCCACAAGCGTATAATGCAGCTTTTGCTTACAGTGCCAAACTTCGTAACTCCACGCATTTGGTACGAGTTGAGATGGACTTAGGGGAACGAGATGAAAAAGCAATTAGAGAGTATGCGGTACGACGAGGTATTGGGCAGATTGCTTGGATAAAAGCTGATGCTCCACCCGTTATTGAGTCGGTGTAAATCATCAACAAGATTTTCCATAATCTTGCTAATGTATAAAAGCTTTAGTACAGCTTTATTGTCTAAATAGTTTGGAGAGGGAACATTATGCCGCATACAATTGTTACAAATGTCTGTGAAGGTGTTGCTGACTGCGTAAATGCTTGTCCAGTTGCTTGTATTCATGATGGCCCTGGAAAAAATACCAAAGGTACTGATTGGTACTGGATTGATTTTGCTACCTGTATTGACTGCGGTATTTGTCTACAGGTTTGTCCAGTTGAAGGCGCCATTCTTCCTGAAGAGCGTCCAGAGCTACAAAAAACACCATAACCTCTAATATAGATAGCCGTTAATCAATTTCTAGGTAACACTCGACTATTGATTAAGGGCTATTTGTCGGTTGGTGTCCAAACCAGCTTTGTGTAAAGGTTTAAATGGCGCCTGCAAGCAGCATTTACAACGTGAAAAAAGAAATTGGAATTTTTTCCAAAAAGGCTTGACATTCTCTTGTGGACTCGTTATCTTAAATAGGTCGGCAGCGAG
>ERZ1066124.284-NODE-284-length-41122-cov-27.344267_pt1 | contig 41122 bp, 33 predicted proteins | sample MGYA00382771_ERZ1066124 | MGnify/ENA primary metagenome ERZ1066124 (study PRJEB33369, sample SAMEA5778354) | biofilm metagenome | biome: Industrial cooling water; feature: Water cooling tower basin; material: Biofilm | place: United Arab Emirates | collected... | reverse complement strand
TGTTCCACAAGATAATTGCCTGTTCCACAAGATAATTGCCTGTTCCACAAGATAATTGCCTGTTCCACAAGATAAAAATAAGGCGCCTTCTATCAATTGGTAGAATAAGCAAAATAATATATTACCTTCGCAATGTAGATTAATTTTTATTTCCTAGCGTCTAGATTTACAGAACTGACGAAACCTTAAGGACTAAACGATGCAAACTGAACAAAATCTAGAAGGAACGCTAGTCTCTAAAGCAATTGAAACAAGTGTGGGTCTTGCTTTTGATAATGTTGAAGAAATTGACGTTGATATTCAAACTGATATATTAAAACTTCTTCAAGGACAAGTTGATGGAGTTGGAGTACAAGGACAGGGTTTGGAAATGCAAGGTGTTCGCATACAAGAACTTCAGTTGCAAACCGATACTGTTTCAGTTAATCCTTTAAACGCTGTTTTTGGTAAAGTCGAATTTGACCAACCTGTTAATGCTAATGCCCGTGTGGTATTGACTGAGGATGATTTAAACCGTGCAATGACTACTGACTGGGTTCGTAACTTCCTAAAGAAGGGACTAGCTTTAAATTTGAACGGTGAAGATGTAACCTTTAAACCCCAACTTATTCGTATTCATTTACCTGAACCAAACAAAATAAAGGTTGTCGGTAAAATTTTACTCGAACAAGGTGGCGCCACACGCCCATTAACGTTTCAATCTATTTTTTGTCCTCGCACTGAAACCTCACCAATTATACTCGAAAGCTTTGTCTGTGCTGAAAATGAAGGTGTTACCCTTGATTTCGTCACAGCTTTTATTCAAAAAATTAAAGAATTGACACAAGCACCTCATCTAGAAATAGATGGGACTGCTTTTCGTGTTAAAAAGATGGAGGTAGAAAAAGGTACTATGACATTAATAGTACAAGTGCATTTACGCAAAATACCTTCGTCTAATAAAGTAGAATCATGCAACTAGATGTAAAATTATTTACCCTAACAAAACGTTTCCCGCTCAAAATTAGTTATGGCACAACGGCGCAGACAACGAATGTATGGGTAAAGATTTTACATGATGGTATTGAAGGTTGGGGTGAAGCATCACCATTTAGTGCTGGAGGTGATGCTTTAACTACCGACATGATTCACTCTTCTTTACTTAATCTGGCGCCAACTTTAGAAAAATTCACTCCCTATGAGCGTCACCGTATAGAACAAGTTTTAATTGAAGCTAATATTATTAGCCCAGTACGCGCGGCAATTGATATCGCTTTACATGACTGGTTTGGCAAAAGTGTTGGTTTACCTCTATGGAAAATATGGGGTTTAGATAGAAGTTCTATTGTTCCAACTTCTGTAACAATTGGTATAAATACACCTGATGGTGCAAGAGAACGAGTTAAAAAATGGTTGGAATACGCTGCTGATATTCAGGTTTTGAAAGTAAAGCTTGGTAGCAAAGAAGGCATAGAAGCTGACAAACTAATGTTACTTGCTGTACAAAATTCGGCGCCAAATCTTGAGATATTTGTCGATGCCAACGGTGGTTGGAGTTTGGAGAATGCCATTATAATGGGTAAGTGGTTAGCAGATTTAAATATTAAGTATATTGAACAACCTTTAGCAAAAGGAAAAGAGGCAGAATTACCGGAATTGAAAGCCAAACAGCCGTTACCGATATTTTTAGACGAAAGTTGTTTTAATAGTCAAGATGTTCCAGACTTGGCAAATAGCATTGATGGTATTAATATCAAGCTGATGAAGTCGGGTGGCTTAACCGAGGCAATACGGATGATACATGTAGCACGCGCCTATGAATTGCAAGTTATGTTTGGTTGTTATTCAGATAGCGCATTGACAAATACTGCTGCTGCACAAATTTCTCCGTTAGCAGACTATCTAGATTTAGACAGTCATCTTAATCTTATAGATGACCCTTTTTGTGGCGCGGTTCTGCAATCTGGGCGCCTGTTTCTTAATGACTTACCAGGTTTGGGGGTAGAATATCGTGCGACTAGCACTTAATCAAAGGGTTGCAATTCTTTTACACGGTGGAATTACTGGAACGATTGGAAAAACTGGACTTTCGCTCTTGCGATATAGCGAAGCTCCAATAGTTGCTGCAATTGATAAAGAATCTGCTGGCAAATCAATAGTTGATTTAACGGGTATCAAGCGCGATGTACCGATAGTCGGTTCGGTTGCAGAGTCTTTGAAATATCAACCTGAAGTTTTAGTCATTGCCATTGCTCCTAAAGGTGGCGCCTTACCTGATGATTATTGGCACGAATTAAAAGATGCCATCAAAGCTGGAATGTCTATAGTTAATGGGTTACATACTCCTTTAGAAAATATCCCCGAACTCAAAGCACTCCTCAAACCTGGTCAGCTAATTTGGGATGTGCGAAAGGAACCATCTAATTTAGGTATAGGAACAGCACAAGCACGCAATTTACCTTGTCGTCGTATATTAACTATTGGCACTGATATGGCTGTAGGCAAAATGTCTACTAGTATCGAATTACACCATGCTTCGAGATTAAGAGGATGGCGTTCTAAATTTTTAGCAACCGGGCAAACTGGGTTAATGCTCGAAGGTGATGGAGTTCCTTTAGACGCTATACGGGTAGATTATGCAGCCGGCGCCGTTGAACAAATGGTAATGCGATATGGAAAAAACTATGATATTTTGCATATCGAAGGACAAGGTTCGCTGTTACATCCAGCATCAACAGCAACATTACCTTTAATACGAGGCTCACAACCAACGCAAATGATTCTCGTACATCGGGCAGGGCAAACCGAAGTAATGGAAGGTATACCTATTCCTCCGTTGAACGAAGTTATTAAGCTGTACGAAATAGTCGCAAAAGGTGCAGGAGCATTTACAGGCGCCTCTGTTGTAGGTATTGCTTTGAATACAGCACATCTAGATGAAGCCACAGCTAAACAAGAAATTGCTAAAGTACAAACAGAAACTGGTTTACCTTGTACTGATGTAATTAGATATGGTGGTGCTAAGTTATTAGATGCCGTGATGCGAAGTTAGAAACCCCAGAAACCTGGTTTCTATGCTAAATCCTTATTTTTATTACAATATATCGATCAAGTAACCAGGTTTCTTATGTGTCATAAGTTAGAGATAGTGAGCCTACTGAGTTTCTATAATGGAATTTATGTTCTTAGAATATGACAGTTGGTTAAGAATGCAGATTTTTAAATTTTTTAAGCATATCAAGCAACGGCACTTAAATTTTGTAGTTAATCCATTGGTAATCTTAGGAGCCAGTGCTAGTGTTCTACTTTTTAGCACCAATGCGAATGCTGCCGAACAAGTGATTTTAAAATACGGCTCCTTCCAAGGGAAAGTCTCTACCAACGAATTAAATCAGTTTGTACAAACTGGTCAGACTACACCTGTACTAAAAGCTTATTTACAAGCATCTCAACAAACTCCTGCGGTTGCTCGTAAAGCACTAACAGCAGGTATAAAAGCCGACCCAGCCTTTTTAGATAGTTTATTATCAAGCTGGGCAGGGCCAGTTTTGGTAGACCAAATTGGCTCAGTAGTTAGTCCTCCTGGAAAAGAATTAGACCAACGCACACTGCGAACAGCTTTGAGTGAGTCTATAAAGCAAAATGGTGAAGTAACTCTGCTTGGAGCTATTCGCAATTATCCTACTGCTGCTGTTGAACTTCGTGGAGATAGACTCGTCTCTGTTTATGAACGTTTAAGCACGCTTGCAAAATTGTTCTAATCTATAACAACTGTAAGGTGGGCAGTGCCCACCCTACGTACTATTTGTATTTCTATTATCCGTTTCATCCGTTCTATCCGTTGCCAATCTTCACAATTTACTGCCAATTGTAAAAACTTTACGAACGGCGCCTAAAAGTTTTATCAAAAATAAATAATTGATTGAGTCTAGCCATATTATAAATCAATAGAAGAACTTATTCCCTTTCATGCCTCTGCAAGAATATTATTGAGGGTGAGTTCTGCATACAAAAAAATTATTAATTTGGCTGTGCAAATTGTCATTAAATAGCAATTTGTTGCTAATCTCCACAAGTGTTGCCAAACAAATTTTACTATTTTAGATAGTAGATATATTATGCTGACTAATATCTTTTTATTCACAATTGTTAATAATTATTTGCAAGCAATTTCGTTGTTGTTAGCATTACCCTCTTCAATTTTGTTTATTGAATGTATGGCAGCTTTGCTACCTAAACGTAATCATGCAAACTATAGTAATCATCAACCAAAAATATGTGTTTTAATACCAGCACATGACGAAGCAAACAGTATTCAAAACACTTTGGCAGCAATATACGTTTCAACGACGAATGTACAAATATTGGTAGTTGCCGATAATTGTACCGACAAAACAGCTGATATTGCGCGTGCAGAAGGCGCCACTGTCATAGAACGGTTTGATTTACAAAACAGAGGCAAAGGATATGCACTTGACTTTGGATTTAAATATTTGAGCGCTAATCCACCCGATGTTGTTGTGGTAATTGATGCAGATTGCACCGTACACTTAGGTACAATACAACGCTTGGCAACAATGGCAGTCTCTACAAATCGACCAGTTCAAGCAACAAATCTACTTAAGGCGCCAAAAAATTTTACAGCAAGACACGCAGTCTCGACTCTGGCATTCTTGGTCAAAAACTTAGTCCGTCAGCGCGGGTGTGCAAGGTTAGGTGTACCAGCTTCACTTACAGGAACAGGAATGGCTTTTCCTTGGTGTTTAGTTGAAAAAGTTGGATTTGCAAGCGGTAATATCGTCGAAGACAAGCAAACCGGACTAGATTTTACATTAGCTGGTTTTGCGCCAGTATTTTGTGAAGAAGCACTTGTGACAGGGTATTTTCCTGAACAACAACAAGCAGGAAACACTCAGCGAACAAGATGGGTTCACGGACACTTACAAACCTTGTTAACACAAGTACCTAGATTACTCGTAGCTGCAATACAGCAAAAAAGATTTAATCTAATTGCTATTGCTTTAGATTTATCAGTTCTACCTATATCTTTATTAGTAATGCTTTGGTTATTAAGCTTTACCTTCGCTTTATTTACATCGATAATTCTAGGTATAGCTTGGCTCTCAACGCTGATTATAGGTATTGAGGGATTATTTATAATTATTGCAATAACAAGCGCATGGTTTAAATTTGGACGTACCGACTTACCCGCACGCTTGCTTATTACAATACCGTTTTATATTATTTGGAATCTTGGCATTTATCTATCTTTCTTGCTCAAACCCCAAAAAACCTGGGTTCGTACTCAAAGAGATGCTTAATTAGCAACGGATATAACAGATGTAATGGATGATTTACTTGTTATGAACGAAGAACTTCTTGATTTTAAATTTTTTTCAGTTCAAAGAGGCGCCTTCACCAAAAACGAATTAATTATCCGTTACATCCGTTGCCAACTTCCCTACACTTTAATACAATGTATATACCAATTATTATTGCCGTATTATTTATCACATACTTACTACTCGACAAACTTGCCCAAACCTCAAAATTCCAACTATTAGGACAATACTTTACTAAAGTAAATACCCAAGAACTTGTAGTTGCTTTAACATACGATGATGGTCCAAACCCACCATATACAGATCAATTGATAGACTTACTCAACCAACTAGGAGTCAAAGCAACATTTTTCACAATTGGTCAAAACATCGAAGCACACACGCAAACTATTCAAAATCTCATTGCCAATAAGCATGAGATTGGTAATCACTCTTATTCGCATCAAAAACTTATTTGGAAAACCCCAGCTTTCATCCGTTCCGAAATTAATAAAACAGATGAACTAATAAGAAAATTAGGAGTAAAGCAAGAAATATTATTTAGGGCGCCATACGGGTATAAAAGATTTACGCTGCCCTATATTCTGAATAAAATGCAAAAGAAGAATATTCTATGGAATTTAGACTCAAAAGACTATCACGCTTCAAACCCAGAGGTAATTGCAAACTACGTAATTAATAATGTAACTCCAGGCGCCATAATTTTACTTCACGATGGAGGAGGAGAACGAGGCGCCACAATTGCCGCGACAGAAATAATTGTGCGTACACTACAAGCACAAGGTTATAAATTCCAAACAGTGTCACAAATGCTCAAATAATCTACACTCGAAAGGTAAGACCCGATTATTTGATGCCGTTGCTATGTCGTTTTCGATAGAATCATTGCCACCGTCCTTGGCGAAAATCGTCCAACGTTTCCAACGCGCGACAGACCAAAAGCGACGGTACGAGCAGTTAATTTGGTACGGAACCAAGCTCAACCCACTTTCTGAAGAAGATAAAGTCCCAGAAAATAAAGTTCCAGGTTGTGTGTCGCAAGTTTTTATTACTGCTGCACTCGATGATGGTAAGGTTACATATAGTGGTGACTCTGACTCACAACTCACCAAGGGTTTAGTTGGTTTATTGGTTGAAGGACTCAACGGACTGACCCCAGCAGAAATTATTCAACTGACTCCCGACTTTATTCAAGAAACTGGTTTAAACGTTAGCCTCACCCCATCGCGCGCTAATGGTTTTTACAATATTTTTAAAACCATGCAAAAAAAAGCTTTGGAAACAGGGAGCAATAACTTATGACAAATTTATTATCTCAAGACACCGCAGTTAACTTTAATATTGGTGGCGCCGTTCACGAATACACATGGAACTACCAAAACCAAAGCGTTCGCGTAGTTTACGAAATTCTCGGTAACGGTACTCCAGTACTGTTACTTCCAGCATTTAGCACCGTCTCAATGCGCTCAGAAATGAGTGGTATAGCCAAGCAGCTATCACCCCACTTTCAGACTATCGCAGTTGATTTTCCTGGTTTCGGTGATTCATCGCGACCTGCTCTTGACTATCAACCAGCAATTTATCATCAATTTCTTCGAGACTTCATTATAAATTGCCTACAAACTCCTATTGCCGTTGTTGCTGCGGGACATAGTAGTGCTTATGTTTTAGAACTTGCCAATAAACAGCCAAGTTTATTTTCGCGGATTGTATTAGTGGCGCCAACTTGGCGTGGACCTCTACCTACAATGGGGTTAAGTCGCGACCAAGCTGATATTGGTAAAAATTTAGTGCGTTCTCCAATTGTTGGACAACTGTTATATAAACTCAACACCGCACCATCTTTTTTAAGCTGGATGTATCGGCGCCATGTATACGTTGATGCAAATAAGCTCACACCCGACTTTGTTGAACACAAGTGGCGTAACACTCAGAAACCAGGAGCGAGATTTGCACCAGCAGCATTTGTTACAGGTAATCTAGATGCAGTTCATAGTCGAACAGAATATTTAGAACTGGCAAGCCGTTTAAATATACCTTTAATGGTAATAATTGGAGAATCATCTCCCCCAAAATCGCGTGCCGATATGGATGCACTAGCAGCATTGCCCAACGTTATTAGCGTCAACCTTCCCGGTACACTAGGAATGCACGAAGAATATTCCCAAGAAGTTGTTGAAGCAATAACTCCATTCTTGTAGGTTGGGTAAAGGAACGGAACCCAACAAAATCTTAAATTATCCAGGAAAAATGCCCATCGACTTGAAAATGGTATTTGACTAACAGGTAAACTTATCACTCCCCACTCTGCGATATTATGACAACAACTGATATTACTCCCTCAGTCCCTGTAACAGTTTTAACTGGCTACCTAGGTGCCGGCAAAACAACGCTCCTAAACCGAATACTCACCCACGAACACGGTAAAAAAGTTGCCGTTATTGTGAACGAGTTTGGAGAAGTAGGTATCGATAACCAATTAGTTATCGATGCTGATGAAGAAATTTTTGAAATGAACAACGGTTGTATTTGTTGTACAGTGCGTGGTGACTTGATACGCATTATCGGCAACTTAATGAAGCGCCGTAACAAATTTGACCACCTCGTCATTGAAACTACTGGATTAGCAGACCCGGCGCCTGTAATTCAAACTTTCTTTGTCGATGAGGACATGAAAGAAAAATTAGAACTAGATGCAGTCGTCACAGTAGTAGATGCGAAGCATATATGGCAACATTGGGATGCGGATGAAGCGCAAGAGCAAATAGCATTTGCCGATGTCATATTATTAAACAAAACCGATTTAGTCGAACCCGAAGAACTCGAAGAACTCGAAAAACGAATTCGGTCGATGAACATCATGGCAAAAATTTACCGCACCCGCAACTCCGAGTTAGAGATGGATGCGCTATTAGGTGTAAAAGCGTTTGATTTAGAACGCGCGTTAGAAATAGAGCCAGAGTTTTTAACCGAAGAACACGACCATGAACACGATGAAACAGTAACATCGGTCGCGCTCGTTGAAAAAGGCGCCTTAGATGGAGAAAAACTCAATGCTTGGTTAAGCGAATTGTTACAAACTCAAGGAACTGATATCTTTCGGATGAAGGGAATATTGAATATTGAGGGTGAAGATGAGCGCTTTGTTTTTCAAGGAGTACATATGCTGTTTGAAGGCAAACCAGACCGTGCTTGGAAAGATAACGAAACTCGCAAAAACGAACTAGTCTTCATTGGACGCAACCTAGACGAAGCCCAATTAAAACAAGACTTCTTAAACTGCCTCACCTCCAACTAAATATTACTCTTCCCTTGTGGAGCGGGCATCCCTGCCCGCCCTTATGCATTAACTCGCCCCCACGGTATCACGATTGTGCGGCGCCTCGAAATCGATGTTTGGTCCTTTGGGTACGATGCGGGTGGGGTTGACTTTGGGATGACTTTTGTAATAATGGCGTTTGATATGGTCGAGATTACAGGTTGCTTTTACTCCTGGATATTGATATAAATCTTTAAGATAGTTCCATAGATTTGGGTAGTCGATAATGCGGTTGATGTTGCATTTAAAGTGGACGTAATATACTGCATCAAATCTAAATAGCGTTGTGAACATGCACCAGTCTGCTTCGGTAATTTGGGCGCCACATAAATAACGCTGCGTTTCTAGTAATTTTTCCCAATGTTCTAATGCTGTAAATAATTCAGTTACGGCTTCGTCGTATGCTGTTTGTGATGTGGCAAAACCCGCGCGGTATACACCATTATTTATCGGTTGATATATTTTATCGATGGTTTCGTCTATTTTGTCTTGTAAATGCTTCGGGTAAAAATCAACGTCTTGGTGTGCGAAGTCGTTGAATTCGGTGTCTAATATTCTAATGATTTCGCGTGATTCGTTATTTACTATTGTCGAAGTTTGTTTATCCCATAGAACTGGTACTGTAACACGACCGCTGTAATTAGGGTCAGCTTTAAGATAAATTTGCCATAGATACTGGGCATTGTTTACAGTATCGGGTATGGCGCCGGGTTCATCTGTAAATTCCCAACTGTTATCTTTTATTTCTGCTCCTACTACTGACATACTAATAACGTCTTGCAGTCCCTTGAGTTCTCGTAAAATAGCTGTGCGACAAGCCCACGGACATGCCCAAGATATATATAAGTGATATCGTCCCGGTTCTGCTTTGAATTTACTTGAACCATCAGCAGTAATTTTGTCGCGGAATGTGGTAGATGGACGGATAAATTTACCTTCTGTATCTTCTTGGTCACGCTCTGGTATCCATTTACCGTCTTTGAGTATTCCTAAACCCATGATTTTTAACCTGCTTGCACATAATTAATTTATTGATGCACGTTGTGCTATTTAATTCATCTTTCTATAGGTTAGTTATGAAACAGGCTTTCTATGCCTGTTCCACAAGATATAAGATGAATATTTTTTAATAATTTTTTCATGAATGGTTTATTGATTTTGCAGAGTATGAATAAGAGCGCGTTCATACGGTAGGTTTACGGCAAGAACGATGTGGTATCAACAGCGGGCTGGTTTACAAGTTCTAAAAATTCAAGTTTTTATTATTACTGTATTACTAAGTGTTTTTACTTTATTACAGTCGGCGCCAGCTTGGGCAAACCCAGTTAAAACACCGAATGTACAAATACAATTAATAAGTGAGATTAGTAATATTCAACCTCAAACGCCGTTTTGGGTGGGGTTTAATTTTAAAATTCGCCCCGGTTGGCATACTTATTGGCGTAACCCTGGTGATTCTGGCGCCGCTTTCAAGGTAAATTGGAAGTTGCCAAATGGGTTTACGGCTAGTGATATTATTTACCCATATCCTGAGAAGTTTCCTATTGGCCCATTGATGAATTATGGGTATAAAAATGAAGTTACTTTACTTAGCAAAATTACTCCTGGGAAGATAGCTGCTGGTAGTCTAGTTGAAATACAAGCGTCGGCTGAGTGGTTGGTATGTGAGAAGGAGTGCATTCCAGAGGAAGCAAGTTTAAGTCTAAAATTACCTATCGGCGCCACAAGCAATATTAATACGACTTGGACAAAAGTTTTTGAGCAGACTCGACAAAATATACCAAAATCTTCTCCGTGGAAAGCGCAGGTTAATATTAATGGTGAAACGCTAAATTTGCAACTTCAGGCGCCGGAGTTAAAAGGTACACATAATCAAATCCAAGAAATATCTTTTTTTCCCGATGAAGATGGTTGGATAAATAATGCCGCACCTCAACTCGTGTCTTTTAATGATAATGGATTAATTTTACAGTTACAGCGCGGGAATCGTAGTGATATTAATAAAGTTAGTGGTGTACTGGTTGTTCGCGAAAAACTAGACACTCCGGTAAACCAAGCTTTTAATATAGAGGCGCCTGTTAGTACTCAACCAATACAAAGTACCCAAGCTTCCACACCACTTCCTCAAGTACTGCTACTAGCATTTATAGGAGGAATAGTTTTAAATTTAATGCCTTGCGTTTTTCCTATTTTATCTATTAAAGCTTTGGGTATTGCACGAAAATCTCAGGGAAGTATCCAGGAAGTACGCTTACAAGCACTGTCATTTATGGCAGGAGTGTTAGTGAGTTTCGGTGTTGTTGCCGGAACTTTATTAATACTGCGTAGTTTGGGTGAACAAATTGGGTGGGGTTTTCAATTGCAGTCGCCTGTATTTGTAACTTTAATGGCTTACTTAATGTTTGCTGTTGGACTAAGTTTATCTGGAGTTTTTATATTTGGCGCCGCATTAATGGGTGTCGGGCAATCTTTAGTATCGCGTTCAGGTTATTTAGGAGAATTCTTTACAGGAATTTTTGCAACATTAATTGCCACACCATGCACTGCTCCATTTATGGCAACGGCAATAGGTGTTGCGCTTACTCAACCTCCTTTAATTGCCATAGCTATTTTTGAAGTATTAGGTTTTGGATTAGCACTTCCTTATGTAGTAATCTGCTTCACTCCAGGGTTACAGCGCATTCTACCAAAACCAGGCGCCTGGATGGAAACATTTTCGCAAGTTTTAGCCTTTCCAATGTACGCTGCCACCGCTTGGTTGATATGGATACTAACGTTACAAGCAGGAACTAATGGTTTAGCTGCTGCTTTGGCTGGACTTGTATTAATTGGTTTTGCAGCTTGGTTCCACCAAAAAACACGTTTAGCTAAAGTATTTTGGCAACGTTTAGGAACAATAGGCGCCTTAATAGTAGTTGGATTTGCGTTAACTTTAGCCCAAATTCCCAATAACACTACAAACACAGTCGCAAGTAACGCTTCTCAAAACAGCTTAATTAGTTGGCAACCGTATACTTTAGTACGGTTAACCAAACTTCGGCAAGCGAAAAAACCAGTATTTGTAAATTTTTCCGCAGCTTGGTGCGTAAGTTGTCTCGTCAACGAACAAGTAGCTTTAAATCAACCAGATACAATTGCTGCTTTTAAATCAAAAGGCGTTACTTTACTTAAAGCCGACTGGACAAATCGTAACCCAGAAATAACCAAAGCATTAGAATCTTTTGGGCGTAGCGGAGTACCATTGTATGTTTTATATCCTGCTACCAACTCCGACAAGCCCATAATTTTACCTCAGTCGCTTTCTGTAAGCGAAGTTGTAAACACCTTGCAACGGATTTAATTAAAAAAACCAACCATGAAAAAACGTCTACTAAAACTCGACTGGAAAAAGCTAGCTATAGCAGGAATTACTACACTAGCTATAGCCTCAACAGCAGGTTGCCAAAGTTCTACTAATTCAGCAGATAGCTCGGTGCCACAAACCGCATCAAGTCCTGTTTCACAAAATACTGATACTACTGCTGTTAGAGTAGGCGCCCCTGCACCTGCATTTACAGCAGTAGATAGCAATGGCAAAACACATAACCTTGCTGATTTCAAAGGTAAAACAGTTGTATTAGAATGGACAAACCACGAATGTCCATTTGTGAAAAAGCATTATGAAAGCAATAATATGCAAGCGCTGCAAAAGGAAAAAACTGGTAAAGGAGTGGTTTGGCTATCAGTAATATCCTCGGCGCCTGGACAGCAAGGAAATGTAACTCCACAAAAAGCCAACGAATTAACAAAAACTCGTAATGCAAACCCGACAGCAGTACTTATTGATGCTGATGGTAAAGTTGGTAAATTGTATCAAGCTCGTACAACGCCTCACATGTATGTAATTGATAAAAATGGCGTATTACAATACACAGGCGCCATTGATGATAATTCTTCAAAAAATCCTCAAGATGCCAAAACAGCCAATAATTATGTGCGTGCTGCTGTAGATAGCGTTCTCAAGGGTGAAGCAGTCAAAACATCTACAACTCAACCTTACGGATGTAGCGTCAAATACGCTTCTTAATCTCTTTCTCTGCGCTCTCTGTGCCTCTGTGGTAAAAAAAATTTATCACCACAGAGACACGGAGGACACAGAGAAATTATTCGGGATTTAAAATTTTTGGAACTTTGAAAAATTCACCTTCTTGAGCAGGCGCCCCATTTAGAATTGCTTCACGTTCAGGATAAGGTTGTAAGTTATCGGCGCGTGTGACATTACTAACATCAATTGCTCGCGTGGTGGGAAGAACATCGGTAACATCTAGTTCGTCTAATTGGTCTACGTATTCTAAAATACTTCCCAATTGCGTAGTAAATTGCTCTTCTTCTTCGGGTGTTAATTCTAAGCGCGCTAAAAAGGCGACTTTATGTACTAGTTCGCGATCAATCATGTTTTTAGTTATGAGTAATGAGTGCTGAGTGCTGAGTGCTGAGTGTAAAGTTTTGAATATAGAGTTGTTGAGTTTTGAATTTTATTTCCTAACTCATACTCCTAACTCCTCTCCGTTCCTCAGCACTCAGCACTCAGCACTTTCAACTTTTAAAAGAATATGTCAACTTGGGAGCGTCCGGTAGTCTTGAGCCAATTTTGTGCTTCGATGTAGTTGTTCGGCGCCAAACGAATTGCACGAATCCAATAATCGGTAGCTTGGTCAAATAGCGCTTCCCCTGCGTCGTTGTCACCTGCTTCCTTGGCTCTTTCACCTTGGAAGTGGTAAATTACGGCGATGTTATTTAATGCTTGAGGCATTCGTGGGTTTAGTTCGATGGCTTGGTGGTAATATTCCAAAGCCTTATTATGGTCGCCGTTACTTGCGTATATTAACCCCATGTTGTAAAGAACGTAACTACGGTCATTGGGGTCTTGTTCGAGTTCTAGCGCTTCGTTGTAATAGTCTAAAGCTTCGGCATACTCACCTTCTGCCTGTGCCGACATTCCGTCACGGTAGTAAACGAACGCTTCTTTGGCTTTTTTGTTCGCTGGCAGTATCTTGAGGATGATGTCCGCCATTACTGTAAAGGATTTATCGATAAAGTTATCGTTTTTCTGGGTTCTTGGCATATATTTATCGTAAAGGTAGGTTTAAAACTAGTCTATACAGGCGCCACGCACTCAGGTGTATTGTTTTTGGGACTGTTTACGATGGTGCTTACTGGATATGCCGTCATAGCTTCGGTTGAATAGGGCTGCAATAGTGGTTGTAACATTTTTGGGTCTTGGACTTGCACATCAAGCCACAAATCGTAATCTTCTGGCTTTAATATTACTGGCATTCGGTCGTGAATTGGCGCCATTAGAGAATTGGCACTCGTTGTCAAAATTGTACATGTATCAATTTGTTCGCCAACATTATCGTGCCATTGCTCCCAAAGTCCAGCAAAGCCAAACGGTTGAGAGTCCTGAAGTTGGAAATAATAAGGCTGTTTTTTACCTTCTGTACGCTGCCACTCGTAAAACCCGTCTGCTACTACCAAACACCGACGTTTTTTAAACGCTGACCGAAATGAGGGTTTCTCCGCGACTGTTTCTGAACGCGCGTTAATAAGCTTTGATGCGATGCTGGGGTCTTTTGACCACGAAGGTATTAATCCCCACTGTAATAATTGAAACACACGATGATGTTCTGGATGATGCAATACTGTCATTACGGATTGCGTAGGCGCCACATTGTATTGTGGCTTGAAATCTGGAATATCTGGAATATTGAAAACTTCAGCCAATTTTTCCTCTAATCGTGTTAAAGTAAATCTTCCACACATAATTTAAACCTTTAGTACCTTGCTAAAAATCAATTTCGCGCTTCCGAAAATTAAACATTAGTTTATAAGGGAGATTTCTCTCTTTTTTATACCTTCGATAAGGTATATATAAAATTTTATCTTAATTAATGGGTGAATCTGATAATATATAGTTTTTTCCTCCTTCTTAAAAATATCAACTTCATCCCAATTTCTTGGCATGGAAACTTTGCGTTTGTTCGATTTTTTACCTTCTGGAAATGGTTATAAGATACGGCTTTTACTAACACAACTGGGGATACCTTTTGAGCGCATAAATCTGGATATAACCAAGAGTGAGACTAGGAGTCCAGACTTTCTGAGCAAAAATCCAAATGGTAAAATACCTGTGTTAGAAGTTCAACCGGGTCAGTATTTAGCTGAATCAAATGCTATCTTGATTTACCTTAGTGAGGGTACTGAGTATTTACCATACGACCGTTGGCAACGCGCTCAAGTTTTACAGTGGTTGTTCTTTGAGCAGTTTAGTCACGAACCTTACATTGCATCACCGAGATTTTGGATTTCTATTCTCAAAACTCACGAGGAACATCAAGCCGAAATCGAAAAACGACACCAGCAGGGTTACGCAGCACTACGCTTAATGGAAAATCATTTACAAACGAATAACTTTTTTGTGGGAGGACGTTACTCGATAGCAGATATCAGCTTATTTGCATACACGCATGTGGCGCCTGAAGGTGGTTACGATTTAACACCGTTTCCTGCTATCGGCGCCTGGATTGATCGAATTAAAAGCCAACCCGGATACATCGACATTACAGAAGATTAAACACGCAAAATGTAGAGACTAAACATGTTTAGTCTCTACTAGCAGGCACCTGCTAAAACCTAACTAATTTTCTAAGGTTCGCTACGACTACCATTACCAATTACTGATATTTTATGGCGATATACAAGTTCTCCACCATACCAGCCAGATAACCCTAAAGCTGTAGCGACTATAAGTGAAATAACAAGTCCCCAAGGCAGTACCGCAGAAACGGGATGATTCCAACGAATTAGCAAGTTAACAAGCGTTAAACTTAAAACGATAACGTTTAGAATTAGGTGTGCCCAACCTGCGGTGCGCTTGCGAACTCTCTCAATGCGTAAAAAGTCCATTAGTCCGGTAGCAGCAGCGGCAAGTCCACCAACGAAACCACCAACAATTAACCAGTATGCACCCAGTGCCCAGAAACTATCGCGATTAAACCAAAAAACTACATCTGCCAATGTAGAGCCAACAAGAAAGGCAACTGGGAACTGAACCAAAATAGGATGAATTGGATGTCCAGCTACTGCTACTGTGCTTGGTACACCAGTATCACGAAATTCGCGACTATCGCTCTCAAGAACAGCAGGAATGTTTGGATATGGGGTAGTGTTTCTTTGTTCGGTTTCCATAGTTGTTTGTATTAATGGTTTGTTGATAACTAGAAACCTGGTTTCTACACGAAATTATTGTTTTAATTACGATATATCGACAAAGAAACCAGGTTTCTTTCGGTTTCTTTTAGGCTGAAGGAATTTGCTCTACATAAGCTTCAGCAGCAATAATCAATTGACCAACTTCAGGGTATAAACCTTTAATAGTCAACGTCATACCTTGCAAATCAAAATTATCCAGGTTTAAGATTTCGCTTGTAGCATCAATCAAGGATTGTGTGATTGACGAGCTTTCTTCTCCTTGTGGATATTCGACGTTTTCTAAATTAATTGTTTTGCCGTTAGCACTAACAGTTGGAACTGCTGAAAATGCAACTAGATGATTTTCATTGTTATCTAATTTTACATCGGCTTTTAGTTCAACTCTATTTTGTCCTGGCAAATAAAAGTCAACTTGCTTCAAACTAACTGCTACAGGTTGACCTGATAAGTTAATTGTTTGGCTTTGCAATTTGCTGCGAATATAATCGGAGTTAAACGCGCAATTAATATCAGCTTCAGTCAAAACAATTTTTGCACTGCCTTGAGTTGGTCTTGTCAGTTCAACTTTGCCAAATGCAACGCTAAGAGGATTTATAGCAACATTATCAACCTGCATGTGCAATTCTTCCACACGCAGGCTTTTTTGCATTACTAAACCTTCACCATCGATTTTGACGCTATCCACTTCCCCTTGTATAAGCTTTAAAGGGTCTGTTTTTACGTTTACATCTAGGTTTTCTACTTTGTCTAATTGGCTAGTTATACCAATTTCGGCAGCTTTATTCAACGCCTGCTCGCCTAATCCAGGATTGTTAGGCATTATTAGTGCAATCTCCCATCTTAACCTTCACTGTCAATCTAGAAAATTGCAATGAAATTTTTCTCTATCTATTGGAATAGGAGGTATTCATTTTGGCTCTATCGAAAAGTATAAATCTAGTTTTGACAATTATTTCTTTATTTATTAATACAATACAAAAAATAAAATCATGCGTTTCTACCTTACGGTTTTAATGGTAATCGCTCAAAAGTCAGATGGAAGCTCTTAATCTGTGTGGCAACCTTGAAATTAAGGAATTAAACAAAACCTTTTAAGAGGAGAACACACAAATGGTAGCTACATTAGACGATACCAAGCGCTCTGCTATCGGCATGAAGCTAGCTGATATGAAAGCTGTGCAAGAATTATTAATTCAAAATGAACAGCAATTTTTGCGCGAATCCACTGATTCTGAAATCTCTGAGCGCTTCCAGAAGATGCTCGAAGATGACCAAAAGAATCTAGGTGTGCTAGATACTGTTATCGTACAATACGGCGTACAAGCACAACCTGAGCAAACCATCACCAAAATGATTGAAACGCTTAAGCAGTTGATGCAAGGTTCAGAGTTAAGCTTCTACGAAAAAGTATTCCAACATGAATTGTTGAAGCATCAACAAGTAATGAGTGGTTTGACCATTCATAAGGCAGCACAAAAAGTAGGCGCCGATGTGATGATGGCAATTGGACCATTGAACACCATCAACTTTGAAAACCGCGCGCACCAAGAGCAACTCAAAGGTGTATTAGAAGTACTAGGTGTTCGTGAACTCACCGGACAAGATGCTGACCAAGGTATCTGGGGACGGGTACAAGATGCTATGGCTGCTTTAAGCGGTGTATTTGGTAGCGCTGTTACCCAAACCACCGATAAGACTGACATGAACATTCAAGACATTATTCGTCTTGACCACAACAAAGTAAATACCTTGTTCACTCAGTTATTTGCTAGCAACGACCCTCAAAAAATTCAAGAGTACTTCGGTCAAATCTACAAAGATTTATTAGTACACTCGATTGCAGAAGAAAAAGTTGTATATCCCGCAGTACGTCCTTTCTACGGTGAACAAGACACCAAAGAGTTGTATGACGAACAGGCACAATTGAAAGTAGAGCTAGACCAAGCTAAGGCTATGGATCCAGCTTCTCCTCAATTCAAAGACAAAATCAAACAGATCATGGATGCAGTTGGCGACCACATTCGTCAAGAAGAAAGCACCATGTTTGCTGCTATTCGTAACAACTTCAGCACTGAGCAAAGCGAGCAACTAGCTACACAGTTCAAGAGTGTTAAGAGCGAAGAGCAACAAAAGATGGCTAAAGAAGCCGGCATGATGAAGTAATCGTAGGGTGGGCAGTGCCCACCGTACATATTCGATACAATATTAAAATTTGTAGAGACGTGATTAATCACGTCTCTACATTGTTTTGTAACTATCATGGAAAAAAGTATGTAGTTTAATTGAGATATGTTGACTGATATAAAAGACTTAGCAACAAAGTTGGCGCCTCGCTTAATTGAAATTCGTCGTCACCTGCATTCGCACCCAGAACTAAGCGGTCAGGAATACCAAACGGCAGCTTTTGTTGCTGGTGTTTTATCTTCGAGTGGTTTACATGTACAAGAAGGTGTAGGTAAAACTGGTGTAATTGGAGAGTTGCAAGGTACTGGAGAAAGTAATCGCATTTTAGCAATTCGTACTGATATGGATGCACTACCAATTCAGGAACGCACAGGATTAGATTTTACCTCCCGCGCGTCGGGTGTAATGCACGCTTGTGGTCACGATGTCCACACAACAGTTGGTTTAGGAACAGCGATGATATTGTCGCAGTTAGCAGAAGAATTACCAGGAAAAGTTCGGTTTTTATTTCAACCTGCTGAGGAAATTGCCCAAGGTGCGAGTTGGATGGTTAAAGATGGGGCAATGAATGATGTTACGGCAATACTGGGAATACATGTTTTTCCATCAATACCTGGTGGTTCGGTTGGGTTACGTTACGGCGCCCTAACTGCTGCGGCTGATGATTTAGAGATTATTATTGTAGGAGAATCGGGACACGGCGCCCGTCCACACGAAGCAGTCGATGCAATTTGGATAGCTTCGCAGGTAATAACAACACTACAACAAGCGATTAGTCGAACCCAAAACCCATTACGTCCCGTAGTATTGAGTATTGGACAAATTAATGGAGGACGGGCGCCGAACGTAATTGCCGATAAAGTAGAATTAAAAGGAACAGTACGCTCATTACATCCAGAAACACGAGCAAATTTACCAGCTTGGATAGAAACAATTGTAGCCAACGTTTGTGACTCGTATGGCGCCAAATATGAAGTTAACTATCGTCAAGGAGTTCCCAGTGTCCAAAACGATTATACGTTAACGCAATTACTACAATCAGCAGCCGAAGAAGCATGGGGATGTGAAAGAGTACAAGTCCTACCAGAACCAAGCTTAGGCGCCGAAGATTTTTCAGTATATTTAGATTATGCACCTGGTAGCATGTTCCGTCTAGGTGTAGGCTTTAAAGAAAGACCCACCAACTACCCATTACATCATCCGCAATTTGAAGTAGATGAAAATGCCATAATTACAGGTGTAGTCACAATGGCATATGCTGCATCTAAATTTTGGAACACAAATGCATCGTAATAAGGACTTCAGTCCTTACCTCACCAACCAAAAAGAAACAAGGTACTAACAATCTTGTGGCACGGGCATCCTTGCCCGCCCCTTTTAAATAACATTAAAATTAGTGTTTAACTGGAATTTCAATAGTAAATTCTGTACCTTTACCAGGTATAGATTTACAATAAATATTTCCATTATGCTTTTCCACAACAATTTGATAACTAATAGATAAACCTAACCCTATTTCCTTACCAGCGGATTTAGTTGTAAAAAATGGTTCAAATATTTTTGCTTGTACTTCTTCGCTTATCCCTAAACCATTATCAGCGAATTTAATTGCTATCCAATTATCAATTACTGTAGTACAAATTTCTATTTTACTAGGTTCTTTAATAATTTCTTCTAGCGAACGCTGTTGGTTATAATAATTTAAGGCATCAATTGCATTATTTAAAATATTCGTAAATACTTGATTTATCTGCCCTAAGTAGCATTCTACTAACGGTAATTGACCATAGTTTTTTATTACTTCGATACTAGGATATTCTAGTTTTGATTTTAAGCGATAGTTAAGAACACTTAATGTGCTATCGATTCCCTCATGAATATCAGACAGTTTCATAACTGTTTCATCTATACGAGAAAAAATTCTTGTAGATTTAATAATTTCATGAATACGTTTGGCACCAATATTCATAGAATTTATTAATTTTAGCAAATCATATTGAAGAAAATCTATATCAATAGCTTCTAATTCAGCCTGAATACGGGGTGTTGGTATTGGATATTCCTCTTGATAAATACGTAGGAGATTTAAAATATTTTGAGTATACTCAGACGCATGAGCCAAATTACCATATATAAAATTTACTGGGTTATTGATTTCATGAGCAATTCCAGAAATCATTTGTCCTACACTTGATAATTGTTCACTTTGTATTAGCTTAATTTGCATTTGCTTTAAGTTTTTATAAGCAAGGCTTAATTCCGCAAAGTTTTCTTCCAAAAGAGTATTCTTTTGCTCTAATTTTTCAGCTAATTCATGCAATTTTAAATGCAATCTTACTCGTGATATTACTTCTTCTTGTTGAAAAGGTTTCGTGATATAATCAACTGCGCCAATTTGAAATCCTTCTACTTTATTTGCTGTATCAGAAAGTGCCGTCATAAAAATTATGGGAATGTTTTGAGTTTGAGAATTTGCTTTTAATTGACGACAAGTTTCATAACCGTCTATTTCTGGCATCATTATGTCTAATAAAATTAAATCTGGTAAAGCATATTTAACTCGTTCTAAAGCCACTCTTCCTGATTTAGCTACCCAAATTTCAAACCCTTCTTGGTCAAGAGCATCAGATAATACACTTAAATTGGCTGGATTGTCGTCAACGAGTAGAATTGTGTTCATAATATTTTGAAATAACTAATTTATTTACAAGTTTGAATAAGTTCTAAAATTGCTTTATCTTGAAATTCTTTTGCTAGTTGTTGTATTTTTTTAGCAAAGGGTATATAATTCTTGTCTTTTTGTTCTAGCAATGCTGCTTGTCTGATAATTCCTTTAAAGTTACCAAGCATGACTAAGTTGTAGAGATTTTCTATTTCTGTCGCAGGTGGCACAATTATGTCTGTCTTATCTTGTTGTTGAGATACAATTATTTTTTCTTCATAAATCCACGTCAGGTTTAGATGTTTTTGCAATGTTTTGAATAAATCAATTGCTTGTATAGGTTTAGGAAGAAAATCATTTCCTCCTACTTCTAAACTACGATGTCTGTCGGCTTCAAATACGCTTGCTGATGACACGATAATTGGAATATTTTTAACATTTTTAAATTTTTCTGATTCGCGCAATTGTTTAATTAAGCCATAACCATCGAGTTTTGGCATCAGTAAGTCAGTAATAATGATATCTGGCTGAGATTCCAAAACTTTGTGTAAACCTTCTTCTCCATTAGTTGCTTCTATCATCTCAAAACCAATGGGACTAAGTAAATTAGCGATCACTGAGCGATTCTCCCATTTATCATCAACTATAAGTAGTTTAGGTTGGTAATCTTTAATACCAACAATTTGACCATTATCATCAATTTGTGATGTTTTCACCCATTCCAATGCTTCTGGTAGGTTAACGTCAAACCAGAAAATACTGCCAACACCCAATTCACTTTGAACTTGAATGGTACTACCCATTAGTTCTATGATTTTTTGACTAATTGCTAACCCTAAACCTGTTCCCTCAGTTTGTCGGCGCCTTTCAGAAGCTTGCTCAAAGGGTTGAAAAACGATTTGAAGATTTTCTTGGGCGATTCCAATACCTGTATCGCGAACTTCAAAACGAATTTTTTCTTTAGATGCATAACTGACAGTGAATGTAACACTACCGACATCAGTAAATTTGATAGCGTTTGAGAGTAAATTAACTAGTACTTGTCGTAAACGTTTTTCATCACTCTTAACACCAATAGGTAATTCTGAAGCTATTTGATATTGGAATTGAATTCCTTTAAGTTCCGCGCGGATGCGACACATTTCTGCAACACCTTGCAAAAATGCGGGAAAATGGAAATCAGTTGGCGTAATTACGACTTTTTGGGCTTCAATCTTCGATAAATCAAGAATGTCATTGATTAAAGTCAGCAAATGTGAGCCACACTGATAAATAACATCTATTTTAGAGCGTTCATCTTCATGCAAGTTTTTGGAGCGCTGAAGGATTTGAGCGTACCCAAGAATACCATTGAGCGGAGTTCGCAATTCGTGACTCATGTTAGCTAGAAATTCACTTTTTGCGTAACTTGCCGCTTCTGCTGCTTCCTTAGCTTTGGCAAGTGCAACTTCAAATTGTTTACGTTCGGTAATATCTCTTGTAACTGCAATCACACCTAAAACATTACCATCTGCATCACGCCAAGGCGCCTTTGTCGTTAGAAAAATACCATTATTTGCACCATTAGTAACTTCCTCTTCGTAAGTTTCAGCAATACCTGTTCTCATAATCTGACGGTCTTTCGCCATCATCAGAGACGCGACTTCAGGGGGTAATAATTCAGAATCATCTTTGCCAATAATGTTCTCTATTGGCTTATTAAAAAAGTTTGCCATATTTAAATTAACAGCAATATGGCGCCCTTTATGGTCTTTAACAACCATTAAACCGGGTGTGTTTTCCAAAATTGAGCGTAGTAAGAGATTATTTTCGCGCAAAGCATCTTCAGCTTGTTTAGGGTCGTGAATATCCGTACAGGTGCCAATCCATTCTCGAACACTACCATCTTCATTTAAAATAGGAACGGCTCGAGACAGAAAATAACGATAATTGTTATCTTTTGCTTTTATACGAAACTCTGTTTCATACAAACTTTTGGTTTTGACAGCTTCCATCCATGTCTGAACTGCTTGTTCACGGTCATGTGGATGTACCCCAGTTAACCAACCAGTTTCCTTATTTTGCACGTTAGGAGTTTCTAAATAATCTTTAGAAACTAATGAAAGGTCATCTAAAACATTTCCTCGTGCATCTGCTGTCCAGATAACTTGAGATGTTGCGGTAATTAATGATAGATAGCGTTCTTCGCTTTGTTTCAATGCTAACTCTATGCGCTTACGCTCGCTAATATCAATAATAATGCCACCAATTCCTAGAACAGTGCCATTAGCTACTAAAGGATAATAAGATACTGACCAATAACCTAAAATACCAGGTTTTTGAGGTGTTTCTCCAGAAATTTCATAATCATATACTGGCTGTGCTGTATCAAGGATATCTTTAAATAATGGTTCTAACGAAGCCAGTTGTGGTATTACGTCAAATACAAGCTTTCCAAGATGGTCAGCAACATCTAAACCATTGATTTCTGCTAATGCCTGATTTACATAAACATATCTTAGCTGGCAGTCTAAAATCATTAGTCCAGCATTCGCACCTCCAAAAAAGGCATTGAAACGAGCGATATCAAGTGATAATGATTCTAAGTTTTTTACCTGTGTGCTGCTACAAGTATTTACGGATGGGAGTTGCTGACTCATGTCATTCCTGAATTCTAGCTTTTTAGGGTTGCTAAATAATTTAATGCCCCATATACAGATAGACTGTATATAGGGATATATCTATAGTTCCCTGCTAGCTTCAACTAATAACACAAGTCACATATTTTTATTCCTTGGCTAGATACGTGCTTTAAAAACTAGTCTCCACCCAGTTCAACCAACTTACCAATATTAAAATCAATCCTTATCCAACCTCGATTTTTCTGCAAATTTTGAATTAACAGCAAGAAAATTTGCCAGTGAGGATTCATCAAAAACGGTAACGGGTCTTGCCAGGAAAAAATAGCATCTTTACCATGCGTGATAATTTTGAACCTATAAACAAAATCTGACCAGGAACGAGTATTAAATAGACGCCAGACTTCATGGTATGTCCAGTAAGTTGGTTTACTCGTAGATTTTGGTTGAATAGGTTCTGCCAAATTATTTCCTGTACCTAGATATGCATCTGCGACACCAGGATGGTTATAAAACATCGTGATAGCACTGTGAGTACGGGGATTACATTCAATAGCGTATATATTCCCGTCTTCTGCTTCAATAAAGTCAAAAGAAACCTGCCCAGTAATACCTAAATCTTTAACAAAACGACTTACCCATTCAAAAATCTTAGGGTTATCAACATTTTCATAGTTGACTTGAAACGCACTAGACTCACAGCAGCAGTGCAATGTAATTAGCCCATTACGAACAGTACTGTGGGTGCAATATTCTTTACCTGGAATAAATTCTTGCATAATCCAGGGTTTTTCTGAACTAATAGGTAAACTTCTTACGAATGCTGCGGTTGCTTCGGGAGTATCGCAGGGAAGTTTAGTTAAATCTAACCTACGTACTGAGTCGTAAGGAATACTTTTAAGAATGTATTTACGCTTTTCTTGGGAGAAATCAAAGTTTATAACTTGTTCGGGGTCAGTAATTTTAAAAGACTTAGGAACTGATAGACCAAAACTTTGTGCAGTTTGTGCGAATGCGTACTTATCATCAAGCATTTGCGTCATTTCTGCATCGCAATGTATGACTTCACATTGTGCCAGTGCTTTCTTCGCGAGAGAATCATAGTAGCTCGCAACAGGACTACACACAGGTACATAAACATCGATATTTTCTTTTTCTACGATGTCTACTAATGACTGAATATAACCCTCTGGGTCTTTTTCAGGCGCCTCAACTGTGTAAAATTTATTTACAGCAGACGAAAAGCGGTGTCCAGTTAACCAATATTTATGCGCTTCTAATAAGATAACTCGATGCCCAGCATTATGGAACGAGCGTGCAAGTTGTAATGCTTTGGTCATTTTACCACCGCTAATCAATATATTTTTAGGTTTTTCGGTGGTAACATTTTGAGGACGCAAACTCTTTAAAAGCAGTGCCACCAAAACAAGCGATGCATTTAATGGTAAAGCAAGCAATAAAAGTATAAGAGTGCCTAAAGTTTTTAGCGAAGAAGCGCTAATACCAGGAGCATGTGTTTTTGCAGGTGAGGAAAGCGAAATTGACTGTGCCATGTGTATAATCAAATTCTTCTAATCAAAGTAACGCCATCACGCAAAGGTAATATTACTTGCTCCACACGGGAATCATTTGCGACCACTTGATTAAATTCAGTAATTGCTTTACCGTTAACACTACGTTGTTCGTTAGGTAGATATACTTGTCCTTGCATTAATGTGTTATCAACACATATCAAACCACCAGGCGCCAGTAAGGTGCTGTCTAATATGGTGTGGAAGTATTCAATATACTCTTTTTTATCAGCGTCGATGAAAATTAAATCAAACGACTCACCGTTTTGAGCTAACTTACGTAGTGTTTCAAGAGCAGGCGCCACTTCTACACTAATTTTATTACCATGAGGGGAATTTTGAAAACAAGCTTGAGCAAAGCTAGCAACATAAGCATCAACTTCACAGGCCACAAGTTTACCATCATCGGGTAATGCTTCCGCCATTGCCAACGCCGAATAACCAGTAAACATACCCACTTCAAGAACACGTTTGGCTTTAGTCAAATAAACAAACATTTTCAACGTTTGTCCTTCAACATGTCCAGATAACATCTCTTGTTCGAGTTGACGAACAGTTTCACCATCAGAAAACCGCTTAGACCAATCTTCAGAACTCGTCTTTTGTGCAAGTGCCGTCAAACCCGGAGATTCATTCGTCGTATATTCACCAATATAAGGTTCCAAACCTGCCGCTAAATTATATATCTGCTGTAATGAAGTCAATACCTCTGCGGAAGTATTTGATGATTGCGCGAGTTGTAAAGTACTTTGCAGCAATTCCACCAAAATACCATGAGGTGTAACAGCTCTCGGTTGATTAATTTGAGTAATAGTCATGTTTATTTTAGATTTTAGATTGTGGATACCGTAGGGGCGGGTTAACCAATATCCTAAAACTGTATGTACCATCTCGTAAACCCGCCCCCGTACAGATATCATGATTTTACAAACCACCCCATTAATATTTACACCGCAGCCATTTCCACCTCTTCGGTACCAATATAAGCATCAATACCAGCACCAGAACGCGGTAAAGCTGCACAAATTTCTTTATGCGCGACAACCGCAGCATCTAGCTCCTCGCGAGTTAAATCATTGACAAAGAAACAAGTTCCAATTGGTTTTGGCATTGCTGCACGTAATTTTCCATCACGAGTCTGAGTAATTGACTCAGTAGCATACCAAAGTAAATCACCTTCTAGTAATGGATGGTCAAGTGACAAACCAATGCGAGACATTAAATCGAGAATACGGTCACGTTCTCCTACAGAAATATATCCGCGTCGTTCGGCAATCGTTGCTGATAGAGCCATATCAATATTTACCGCATGACCATGATATAAAGGAACGCGCGGCGCCAACTCCAGTGTAGGACTCCAAGTATGACCATAGGCGATTACTCGGTCAAGGTCAATTTCATGCAAATTAGGCGTTTCTAACTCTAGCATTGTTTTAATCGCTTCGTAATTCACCTTATGAGCGATTTCTTGTAAATGCTCTGAACCATTTACATAACCAAAGTGAGTTTGTAGTAAATCATGACCGTACTCGTACAGCAATTCAAAAACTTCAGAATTTGAGACTACGGCAATCTTGACTAGCTCTGCCATTCCGTTACGAACTTGTGCAACAGGCAGAGTTTTTAAGAACGAAAAGTCAAGAATCACCTTTTGTGGTGCATGATAGGCGCCTAAACGGTTCTTTAACTTCTTGTGATTGACTGCTACTTTAATTGCGACACCTGCATCAATTAAACCAATAAGCGTTGTTGGAATACGGATATAGTTAGTCTTACGACGATAAGCAGAACAAGCAAAACCCACTACATCAGTAACTAGTCCACCACCCACTACCAAAACTGGTTCTTTACGAATCAAACCAAAATCAGCAAACGCATCTACAACCGATTCAAACGTCGCTAGCGTCTTTGCCGGTTCGGTAATAGTAACAGGATGTACCGTCAAATCAATGTCATAGTAACGGAAGTAAGCGCGAATTTGCTCTCCATACAAACGGTTAACGTTCGCATCAACCACTGCCAAACAGCGTCCAAACGGTTGGTAGCTGTCTGCGACTTCAGTATTCTTAATATCAAACGCACCGTTGACATACTCTAGACTGAAGTCTATTTTTTCATATCCAGTAACGTGAAACGCTTTTTCAGTCGCTGTAAAAGATGCGTGAGGTATACCCATATCTCTCGTCCTTGATTTAATAATTCACAATTGAACAAAATTGAAAATACTGTGCTTTTACGTCAGTCACCCGACAACGATTAAAACTCAACAGAACAGAATATAATCAAACAGAAACCGGGTTTCGACGCTTTCATTGTCGCAGACAAATCGTCACTTTTATCACAGATTTCAATGAAGAAACCCGGTTTCTTTCGGGAGTAAAAATATTAATGTCTTGCTTCTGTTCCTAGTAATACTAAGTATGTTTACTGTGGAACCTCTAGCGTAATCACTAGTAAAATCTGTACCGTGGAAAATAGTTTATTTTTATCTCCTAACTTCCACTTGAGATTACAGCCCTGATTAATATTCAGTTCGCTGCTTTTAAGCATTCACTTTCGACCTCATTTAGCTAGGAACAGAGAAAATTTGTAGCAAATACTATCGCATTGATCGTTCTTACATAAGTAATATCGACCAAATTGGGTGTGAAGTTATTTTTCGCTACTAACTACAAAATTCAGATTAACTCTATTAGGTGACATATTTACCAATCGAAATATTAGTATTAATTATCGAAAGCAATAAATTAAATAATTATTAAGTATATGTAAAGTATTCCAAAAGTATGATATGGCGTAAGGTGGGCATTGCCCACCTTACCGTGAACATAATTATTCGCGCCTTTCTGTATTTTCCTCGGTTACTTGCTCGGTTGAACAAACGCTACCACGCGCGCCCCTCTCAATCTTAAATTTTTCGCAATCGCGTTTTTGAGGACGTTGTAATGACCAACCATAAGGCTTATCACCAGTAACTAAACCGTTAGACAACGTTGTTAAACGAAAGTTGGCGCCTCGCATGTTTACCATCATGCTGGTTGAACCTTTAAGGTTTGCACCCTCCAAGTTGGCACCCATCATGCTAGTAAACCTCATATTGGCATTTTCGAGTGATGCTGACTTTAATAAGGCGCCTGTGAAAGAAGTAGCAGTAAGATTTGTATTACTTAATATAGCACCTTCCAGATTTGCACCAGTTAAGTCGGCACCAGTTAAGTTTGAGCCGCTAAAATTGGCGCCTTTGAGGTTGGCATCGCGTAAAATCACCCTAGTTAGATTAGCTCCGCTTAAGTCGGCGCCGCTCAAATCACAGCGAGAACACACACCAGTAGCTTTAAACTGCTCTAAATCTTGTTGGTTGACTGCTTTGGCTTGTTGAGTTAATCCCAAACAAGCTAGTACCGCTAAAGTAGCAAAAATTGTATGTTGCTTATGTGACATATTTTTAGAATTTTACCAATAGTGCGTATAGCCATACTTACATATACGACTTTTTTCGCAAACAATAGGAATAAAGAAAATGTAAAGAAATAGTAAAATAACTATAAAACATATACTCACACAGGTTGTGTTGGTACAATAAATGTAATCTAACAAACAAAAAGCCTCAGTAACGCTGATACATATTACAGATCACGCGCATGTAAACATAAAGAGCCTGTAAATACTCTGTAAAAATACCATAAACTCGCGTATTTGAACCACCGAATATTGGATGTAGAGATTAGAATAGACATAACTGCTAATTATACAGAAACTCTATAGTCTAAGCCTTATGTAATCCCCTGGTCAGCTAATGACTGGGGGATAAATATTTATGAGTGCTGAGTGCTGAGTGCTGAGTAATGAGTGCTGAGTGCTGAGTGCTGAGTAATGAGTGCTGAGTAATGAGTGCTGAGTAATGAGTGCTGAGTGCTGAGTAAAATTTTTAATTGCGCTCCTCAGCACTCAGCACTTTCCACTCAGCACTTTCCACATTCCACTCTTTTTATTTCCAACCTAAAAGCTTTAACCAAGGAACTACTAAATAATGACTTATAGCTAGATAAAAGCTGTTGAAAATACCTAGTAAGCTAAAAAAGATAACTTTAGGCGCCAGTTGAGATGCTTCTGTGGAGAGTAGAAAGTTGAATAAGCTAGGTGACAAAATACCAAGATTAATTAGTAAAGCAAAAGTTAAGGCTGTACCGAAAGCGCTAGTTAGTGCATGAACTATATGATGACTACGTAGTCCTAAACCAAGAGTTAGCAAAGAAACCGCGATTAATATTAACCCCATTAATCCTTCGGCTGTAACTGAGTAAGCGAAATTCGCATTAGGTACACTAATACTAGCTAATACTACCCATCCTAAACCGTAGCCAATAATACTTGTAATTAAAGCGATGAAGTAACGGCGCCTTTGTCCAAATGCACCGCTAATAGTTAGTGCCCATGAAGTTCCTAAGCCAGCAACCGCGAATAATATTATTTCTGACCCTGATACATTGCTTGTATTAGTCAACACACCTGGTAGTTGGTTAGCAATATATACAGAAAGTTGTTTTCCCCAGATGGTATTATTCGCGAGTAGTAAACCAACGATTGTACCAATACAGGCGCCAATTGCAGCAAGGAGCATTGCCCAAGTAGTACTAAGACAAGCGAGAATAGTATTAATAAAAGTCTTGACTGTAAAAAGTACTGTTTGAGAAGTAGCTTGTGCGAATGCAGTAGTTATTTGTACGCTTGTACCTTTTAACCGTTGCCAGAAGTTAGATAACGGTGATGCGGTGTTATTAACTTGATGAGTAATTTGAGTAAATTTTTTCTGAACGTTTTGCCCAACCTGAGAAAATAATGATAGAGCAGGCGCCGCTTGAGAAATACTAGCGAGTCTTTTTTGAATAATGGTAGCGGATGCAGGACGAGAGCGGGCATCGTATTTAACCATTTCGTCGAGTAAATCGCCCAATTTGGGTTTAACGTCAACTAAATGGCGCCAGCGTAACTCTCCTGTAACAGGGTCTTCTAAATCTGCTGGGTTTTTTCCAGTAAGTAATTCTATCATCGTTCGACCAAGCGCATAAAAATCGGCTTGAGGTCCAACTAAGCCACCAGTTAGCTGTTCTGGGGGACTATAACCCGAAGAAAACAACCGCGTTGAGCGACTAGGAAACCGCAACAATGCCGAACTAACTTGCTTGACTCCACCAAAGTCAATTAACACTAGCTGGTCTCCACGTACTGCCCCACGAGAAAAGGCGCCAGTACGTAGCATAATATTAGAGGGTTTAATATCACGATGGATAATTTTACGGGAATGCAAGTGATTTAAAATATCAATCGCTTGCAGCAGCCAGTTGAGTACTAATACTTGAGGACAACCTTGTGGGTAGTGCTTTTGAATTTCCTCTAGCGTCAACCCATGAATTTTTTCCATCACCAAACATGGCAGTTTGCGAGGTTTGGGGTGTGAGAACTCAACTTGAAAATGCCCGCAAATATCAATAATCGGAACTCCAGGGTGTTCAAGATTACATAATATTTCTGCTTCTTGTACAAACAGTTCGAGTGCTTTAGGTGAATCTTCGATTAAGACTTTTAGAACCTTTTCGGTTTGCGCTATTGTATCCCAAACCGTATAAATTTGGGCAAATCCACCAGAACCTAGGGTTTGCAATGGCACATAACGTTCAAGTAGCTGTAGATTGGCGCCACAGCTATTGCAAAACTTATTACCCCAAGGTTGCGGATAGGGACGCAAACAATCAGGATTTATACAATGAATCGCACTCTTGTTTACCTGGGACACAACTGTTTAAGAGACACTAGCTTAGTTGATTGTACTAAACACAGGGTAACGCGAACTGTGTCTCATTAACTATTGTTAAGCTTTTACAGGTATTGACGAGAAGGCAAAAATAAATAGAAAGTAAATTAATGTAAAATTTTGACGCGGAGAAATAGATTTGTTAGGGACGAATTCGGCATCAAATAGACTTGCTAAGATGATTTATGGCTATTGGCAAAGCCAGTGTCTTTACATAGCAACAAATTTAGGTATACCTAACCTGTTACAGTCAGGGGCAATGACTGTGGAAGCGATAGCAGAAAAAACTTCGACAAAAGTAGAAACTCTTTATGTTCTTCTTCGTGCTTTAGCTCATCTAGGTGTGTTTGCGGAAAAACCTGGGCGTATATTTGCTGCAACAGAACTCTCAGAACTCCTGGTTACAGATGCAGAGCCAAGTTTAGGACATTTTCTGTTACATATTGCAGAACCTAGTATGTGGGATGCCTGGAGAGAATTAGGTGGTGCGCTGAAAACAGGAGAAGTCGCTTTTGAAAGGGCACATGGCAAAAATTTCTACGAGTTTTTCATGTCGGAAAACCCCGATAGTAAAAATTTGTTCAACAATGCCATGAGCTATTTAACGAATCAAGCAATTGATTCACTGTTTGAGGTTTATGACTTCGGTCAATTTGATACAGTTATGGATGTTGGAGGCAATCGAGGTTCACTGATTGCCCATATTGTCAAGAAATTCGGTTGTAAAGGTATACTATTCGACCTTCCACATGAAGTTGAGATAGCTCCTGCTTTTCTTGCAAGTCAAGGAATTGATACTGATGCTGTGCAAGTTATTGGTGGAAATGCTTTAGAGGAGTTACCAAAAGGTGCTTCGGCAATTGTTATGAAGTATTTCTTGTCTGTATTTAACGTTGAAAACGCGCGTCAAGTCATTACTCGGTGTAGAGAAGCTCTGCCTCCACAAGGTAAGGTTATACTTCTACAAACACTTGTTCCACCTCGTGGGGCGCCAGTAGAATATCCAGATGGAACTATCCCAGGTCTTGCCGCAGTTCAAATGATGGTGACAAATCCAGGGGGTTATTGGCGCACGGAAGAAGAATATAAGGAGTTGTTTAGTACCAGTGGTTTTCAACTAGAACAAGTGATTCACACAGGAACTAGCCTGACAGTGATGGAATTTAGCAAAAAGTCTTGAGCATCTTATAAACCCGGTTTCTTTGCGAAACCGGGTTTATTTTTATCATATTTTTAGATTTTTGATGATTTTTCTTTTGGAAATCATTAAAAATAGCTATAAATGTAGTTAATTACCTCTGTTGACAGATTTTTTTTTATGTGTTGCACTCGGACAATTGTAATAAAATGTAATAATTATGACATTATATATTTGTACGCCTAAAAAAGCGACAAAGTAGCAAGGAATACAAATACATTTGATAATCTAATTGGAAATTAATGCTCAAGGTTAAATCGAAACTCCCCGGCGAACAACTATTCGCATCACCAACGACCGTAGCACTTGCTTCTTTGTTACTTAGCTTAGTAGCTCTATCTTTCTCGCCAATTTTGATCCGTTTGAGCGAAGGTGAACTAGGCCCTAACGCTACAATTTTTAATCGCTTTTGGATATCTACTGTCGCTTTTGTGCTGTGGAATCAATTTACAGCAGCACGCGGGCAACTGTCGGGTAGTCAACCGAATTTACCGCAACGTTACACAATCCGGCAAATCTTGCTCTTGATTGGAGTTGGAGTTGTAATGTTTGCCACTCTTGCTCTTTGGGCTTGGTCTTTAGCTCACACCAGCGTCGCGAACTCTACCCTTATGCATAATTTGGCACCACTTTTTACGGTTTGTGGGGGGTGGTTGATTTGGGGAAAACGCTTTGATAGTAAATTTCTTAGCGGTATGTTCGTAGCAATAATAGGAGCTTGCCTCTTGGCATACCATGATTTTACCGAAGCCGCGACTGACAAACTCCAAGGAGATTTGGCGGCAATACTATCAGCCGTTTTTCTTGGCTTATACCCACTTTTAGTAGAGCAACTACGAACTCACTTGAGTCCGGTAGTTATTATGACTTGGTGTTCTGCAATTGGCACGGTTTTGCTTTTTCCTATCGTCATACTTACAGAAGGTCAGGTTTTTCCCCATTCGTTGCATGAATGGATTTACGTAATTTCACTAGCATTGATATGCCAAATACTAGGGCTGGGACTTTACGCATATTCACTCAATTGGTTAACTTCAGGATTTGTTTCCTTATGCGATTTGTTTGTTCCTGTTCTTAGCACCCAAGAAGCTTGGGTGATTTTTTCGGAAAGTCCTAGCTGGGTTACTTTGGTCAGTTTTGGTGTAATTTTGGTAGGGGTATGTATAACTTCAACTAGCCAATCTGCTATTAAAACAGAAGCAGAATCAGCCTAGTGGAGGTATGGAAATTGGAACGATTAAAGTTATTATTTTATTAACTGGTGCATTTTTTAGCTTTACAGTATAAACATGCAAAATCTTCCAATTTCTATCTCGAAAGACGTAAAATTCAGGTTTTTACGAGATGACGAAAAAACATACAGCACCTCGGAAAAGGAACTACCTTTGGTAATTGAGCCAGTGCAAGAAAAATCTTTTGCACATCTCTTACGATTACTGGGTGAAAATGGCGCCGAGTTTAATAAACAGCTAGATAAATACGGTGCCGTTTTGTTTCGAGGATTTGAAGTTGAGGATGGTAATCAATTTCAGAAAGTTTTAGAATTATTGAATATTCAGTTAGAGTCAGCTTACCACTTTGGTAGCGCTCATCGTGTACGAATAACTGATAAAGTCTTCACTTCTTCAGAAGCTCCACCAGATACCATTATTGCTCCTCACAATGAACTGAATATGGTACCTTGGCGCCCTAATGTGCTTGCTTTCTTTTGTCAAGTACAGCCAGACGTATATGGCGAAACTCCAATAATAAATACAGAAAAACTATTTAATGAGTTATCTCCGAGTTTACAGCACAAAATTGCCAATTATCCGCAGCGATTTGTGCGATATGTTCCTGAACATCTACTAGGATTAGTCTTTGAGGGACTATCGAAAGAGGAAATTACCAAACTTCTTACTGAGCAAGAATTTGATTTTAATTGGGAAGAGGATGGCTCTTTAAATTTTGAGTGTTCTTATATTACCTTATTTAGTCATCCAAGAACGAGCCGACTTTGCTTTTGCCTTAGCATTGTTGATTGTTTAGTAAGTAGAGAGTGGTATAAAAACATTAGGCAACGGTATCCATTTGGCAAAAGGCTTTATTATAATTGGCTACCAGCTTCGTTGTACAAACAATATCAGCAAAGATTAACAACGGCAGCGACTGTTGTTGATGGTTCGCAAAAACGAACGAGTACACTTAATGCGTATTTTGTCAATGGTGATAATGAATGTACTACAATAACCGAAGCAGAAGCAAAAGAATTAGGAAAAGCTGAATGGAAAAATGCAGCCATTTTTCAATGGAAGCAAGGGGATATTCTTCTCATTGATAACCTACAAGTTGCTCATAGTAGACTCAATACTGCACAGAAGCGAAAGATACTTACAGCTTTTGGAAACATGTGTAACATTCGCAATATGATCAACCCAGCTACTCTTGCTCTAACTTCAGCAAAGGAATTAGAAGCCAGCAAAAAATTGTAAATATAGCACTGATGATGACAAGAACGTAAACTGGAGTGCCCCAACCATATAAGTAACCTCCTAAAATGGGGCCTGGTTGTCTAACTATTTGATACACTGACATTAGTATTGCATAAGTGGCGCCTTCTACCCCAACAGGACAAGACCTTGCTGCAATTTCTAACACACCCAGCATGGCTATCATCGAAAAAAATCCAAAAAATACACTAACCAACATAGCGCTTTGTGCATTAGTTATGAACAATAAACCAATTGTAGAGGCCGCTGTAAACCCAATTGCTAAATTTAACAGCAGTTTTCGCGAAATTCTAAAGGCAAAGATACCAAACATGAAGGCGCCGATACCATTAGACAAAGCTTCAAATGTACCCAAAATACCTATAAATTGAGAGTCAAAATTCAAAGCATCCTTGTAGTAATAAACAAGGTAATTTACTAGCGTTGGCACAAGAGTAAACTGAAGGCAAGCAATAAAAGCTATAACAGTAAGAAAACGTCGTGATTTTACTGCAAACCAAACAGCTTTTAAATTATTTTTAACCGGAACAGTGTTACGCTCCTTTTTTTCACCTGCAAGTAATATGAAGGTTGCAACTAAACCAATCAATGGTACAATTGCAGTAAATATAAACGCCATCGATAAATTAGAATTTTGAGCAAACCAGCCGCCAACAAAATACAGTAGAGCTTGACCAAAACTTAAAGAAGTCCATTGAATTGCCTGTAAGCGAGCAGTATTGTTTAAAATTCGACCCTGAACGACCATTATTTTATCTGTCAGTACGTCGCTAAAAGCTATAAAAAAATTAACTAAAATTAAACTAACCGCCAGCACCCAATATGTGTTAACTTGAAATATACCTAACCCGAATAAGACAGCAAAGGTTAGCGCATAGCAAATAAAAAAGTAGCTTTTGAACTGGTAGCCAAATAATGAAACAGCATCTCCAATCATTCCGTAAATTGGTCTAACTAACCAAGGAGAGAAAATTAGACTGCTAAAGGTTGCTAACTGCGCTGGTGAAAGTCCAAGGTTATCTTTGAGATAAATGGTCAGCGGAAGACCGAAAAGTCCTGGATTACATCCGTAAGTTTGAATTAAGTAAAACAGAACCATGATGCCAATAAGTTGGTGTATTGTCATCGAATCTTGCCTAGTAGTGTTGGACATTAGTCACCTGAAAAAATAGTTACCTGATTTAATTAAGCCATTAAACTTTATAATATATTAAATTCGTTAGCAGCGTGACGCTGAAAGCATCAATTTCTATGTCTTCTATGTCAAAACTTCAAGCATATTGGGAAAAACATCTATCCGGAGAATTACCTTTACTCGAATTTCCTACTAATTTACCTCGTTCTACTAAAAAATATAATTGCGCTTCTTATAAGTTTGTAATCAATAATAAACTAACTGCGTTACTTAAACAACTGGCAAAGAATGAAGGTGTCAGCATTGATAACGCTTTGTTAGCAGCATTTAAAGTTTTGCTTTATCGTTACACAAGTGAGAAAGAAATTATTGTTAGTTTGCTACTCACTAAGCTTATTTCTAACGTAGTTGTTTCAAAAGATTTGATTTCGGAAACGACCTCATTTAAAACCTTTTTGAGCCAAGTTAGTCATACTGTTTCAGAAATAAGCGAGTATCAAGATTATCCCTTTGCTTCATTGATAAAGCAATTGCAGTCAAAGTCTAGTTCAAGCCATTTACCCATTTGTCAAGCTTTATTTACTTACCAACTTGAACTAGAGTACCAGAAATCACCCCAGGATAATATACAATTCGATTTATGCTTGGAAGTTATCGAGACTTCTGGTTCACTACTGTGTAACTTTAAATACAACAGTAATTTGTTAGATAAAGTAACAGTTGCTCAGTTCAGCGAACATTTTCAAAAGCTACTGGAAAGTATTGTATCAAATCCAGAACAAGCAGTAGCTCAGTTATCATTGTTGAGTGAGAGGGAACGAGACGAAATACTGGTAGAGTGGAACGCAACTAAAAAGGATTATGATTTTACAACTCTTCATCAATTAATAGAGGCACAGGTCGAGCGAACACCAGATGCAGTAGCGGTTTCATTTGCTTCTAAAGAGCTTACTTACCGTACACTAAACTGCTGTGCAAATCAACTAGCACACTATTTACAAACACTGGGAGTTAAACCAGGGGTATTAGTTGGTATTTGCGTTGAGCGTTCTTTAGAAATGGTAGTAGGACTTTTGGCTATCCTCAAAGCAGGCGCCGCTTATCTACCTTTAGACCCAGGTTATCCACAAGAACGTTTAGAATTGATATTATCTGATTCTCAGGCGCCAGTATTGCTGACTGATAATATAAAGTTATTTTGTGATGATAAACATAGAGAAGTAATTTGTTTACAAACACACCAAGAACATATTGCTACCCATAGCCAAGAAAATTTGGCGCCATGTGCAACCGCCGAAAATCTAGCATATGTTATTTACACCTCTGGTTCAACTGGCAAACCGAAAGGAGTAGAAATTCCTCATTGCGGTGTGGTAAACTTTCTAAAATCGATGCAGCATGAACCTGGAATTACACCATCAGATGTACTATTGGCAGTTACTACAGTATCATTTGACATTGCCGCGCTTGAGTTATATTTACCTTTAATTACTGGTGCAAAGGTAGTATTAGCTAGCCGAGAAATAGCTAGTGATGGTAGGCGCCTGTTAGAGCTAATAAATATTAGTGGTGCGACGATAATGCAAGCCACACCAGCAAGTTGGCGAATGTTACTCGCAACTGGATGGAATGGTTCTGAGCAATTAAAAATTCTTTGTGGTGGTGAAGGTTTAACAAGTGAGTTAGCGCAGCATTTATTAGACAAAGGTAAATCAGTATGGAATTTATATGGACCGACTGAAACTACTATTTGGTCAACTGTTTGTAAAGTCGAAGCTGATAAATTATCTCATGCTCTAATCCCTATCGGTCGTCCCATTGCCAACACACAAATTTATATATTAGATGAGCATCTGCAACCAGTACCAATAGGAGTTAGCGGCGAATTATATATAGGTGGTGCAGGAGTTGCGCGTGGTTATCTTAACCGTCCTGATTTAACTAGCGAAAGGTTTATTGCTAACCCTTTATTACCAGGTTCGCGTTTTTATAAAACTGGAGACTTAGCTCGTTATCTGCATGATGGTACTATTGAATACATTAATAGAATAGACAACCAAGTAAAAATTCGGGGTTTTCGGATTGAACTAGGGGAAATAGAAAACGCTCTATCTGCTCATCCAGAAGTGCGAGAAGCAGTTGTGATTACTCGTTGCGAACAATCATCAGAAAAACAAATAGTAGCTTATATTACTACTAATTGCGAACCTACTCCAGGCAAGTTGCGTGATTTTTTAAGACAAAAGCTACCAGATTACATGATACCCGCAGCTTTTGTGGTATTAGAGGCATTACCTTTAACACCGAGTGGAAAAGTAAACCGTCGTGCTTTGCCAAAGCCAACAGCTTCAAGCTTTAGCCAACACGATGAATTTATCGCACCGCGTAATGACACCGAACAGAGACTCGCAAAAGTGTGGTCAGAGATTTTAAACATTCAACCAATAGGTATTAAAGATAACTTCTTTGAAATTGGTGGAAGTTCTCTTTCAGCAATATTTTTGATAGCAGCGATTAGGCAGCAGTTTGGTAGGGAATTACCGATTTCAACACTCCTTACAAATCCGACCATTGAAGAGTTTGCTGTACTTCTTAATAGCACAGATACTTTTGATAACTCCCTCCTAATTCCCATCCAGCCCAAAGGTAACAAGGCGCCATTTTTCTGCGTACATCCCGCAGGTGGTCATGTTATGAGCTACTTGAAATTAGCACATTATTTAAGTAACAACCAACTAAGTAACGACCAACCATTTTATGGCTTACAAGCACAAGGGTTTAATGGAGAAGAACCTTTAACGCGCGTCGAGGATATGGCTCTTGTATATATTGAAGCTATTCAGAAATTTCAGCCAAATGGGCCATATTATATTGGTGGATGGTCATTTGGAGGAGTTGTGGCATATGAAATGGCGCAGCAATTACACAAAATGGGACATGAAGTCTCTTTGTTAGCAATAGTAGACTCCTATGTTCCAATTGTCTTAGATAAGAATAAGAAAATTGACGCTCCTTATTTAGTTGGCGCCCTTTCGAGGTATTTTGGTGGAATGTTAGGTCAAGATAATTTGGTAAACAGTAATGAAATGAAGCACTTGGATGCTGAGGAACAAATCGACTACATCCTTGACAAAGCAGTAGAAGCCAAAATATTACCACCATCAAATCAAAGCCAACAAAACAGACGCATCGTCGATGTATTAGTTGGCACCCTAAAAGCAACTTATTCCTACGTCAAACAGCCATACCCAGGAAAAGTCACTGTATTCAGAGCTAAAGAAAAGCATATTATGGCGCCTGACCCAACTCTCGTATGGGTAGAATTTTTCTCTATCATGGAGGCAGAAGATATAGCAATCATTGATGTTCCTGGTAATCACTACACATGCGTCTTGGAACCTCATGTACAAGTGTTAGCAGAACGCTTAAAATCACATTTGGCGTAGGGTGGGCACTGCCCTACTATCCCATCGTAGGGTGGGCACTGCCCACCTTACTATCCTTCTTCCCAAGAAATAGGCAAAGTATATTCTGAAATAGCAGAAAAATCACGATTTTTATTGCTAGTTTCTGCATCCAAAACTTTTGTGACCTTATTATAAATATCTTCAGCTTCTTGCAGCGAGTCACCAATACTTGTTAACCCCAATTTTCCAAACTGTGACAAACAGCCCATTAAATGGAATACTGTTCCCGTCTCGGTTCCAGAGTCAAAGTGCAAACGGTGATGGGCAATGATATCCATCAAGTCATTCGGTAATAATCCTTTATAGCGGTCTTTTTGTAGGTTATCGGTAGCAATATAGTATTTCGGGCGCCCTTGTTGGCTGTAAAATAAACCTGTTGAAAGATTATAACGACCGTTCGTTAGTAATTTTAACGTCATAAATGGGTGAGTTGTACCACCTTTTCGCAAGTTAATTTCAATTGCTTGAATATCCCACTCGCCATTTTCTTTTTGGACGGTAATAAAGTCAACACCATAACGCTCTAAGGCGCCTTTTTCTGCTAAATTTTGACCAACTTTTAAACCCAACTGCTGTAAGCGCAACCTGTATGCTTCATCAGCAGGGAATTCGCAACCTAAGTATATTTGCCCATCGGGTCCACCTAATATTTGGTCGTGAGTAGATAAAATTTCGACTTCTCCTGTGGGAGTAATGCGTCCTTGTACACTAGGAGAACGTTTGATTTCTCCTTCTACAAAAGCTTCGACGATGGCGCCAAGTTCTGCAATACGTCCAGAAAAATTATCCCAACTTTCTTGACTTGCTTGGAAGCGCAGTAATAAAAAATTTTCTTTAATTGCTGCAACACGAGATGAATGTGTCTCATTTGGTGGCGCCATATGAGATATTGGTCGTAAGTCTAACAAAGCATTACCTTCACCAGAAATACCTTCGTTGAGTTTAACAACTATACGTTGCAGTGTTGGTTGACGCTCCCACAACTGTGCGGCAACTTCCGCTAATTCCGAAACAGTTTTAACCAAAGCGCTTCCATCAGGATGAGGCACATTTGACTCTGCGAAAATTTGTCTACTACCGCTTTTGGTTCCCCATATCTGTAAATCAGGCGCCGCAGCATATAGAGGCACACCTAACTTTATAGATAATTCAGCCTCTAAATCGGTAGAATTATAGCACGTCATAAATGACTTGTTTAAACGCAAAGCTTGCCGAATCCGCTCAAGCAAACGGGGACGTTCTAAAATTTTTTGACTAAGGGGCTTTTGCGATGAGTCGTAAGTAGATAATAATAACAGACGGTTACGTGCGTGAGAAAAGGGAATTCCTGGCAATAACTGTAAATAATAATCAACCACACTCGGATGCAATGGCATTGAAGTCACGTAAACTAAACGTGTCCGAGGATTTCTTAACCTAATTAAAGAGAATAATAATCGTTCTTCATAATGTTCACAACCTTCAACCTTCATAAGTTCGCGCTGGTCGAGACTTAGGGAGGGAATGACAAGAATATCAGCATCGCTGTTGTCGAATAATTCAATGGTTTTCCAACGGTCGCGTAAAGTAGTTTGCAAGTCGCGGAAAGTATCAACCTGCTCTATTACATGCGAACTATTATCAAAGGTTTGCATAGCACTTGTGCCTCACTCATATACTCCCAATTAGATGCTCAACACACTCGTTTACCTCGACAAACGCGCGGATGCTTGCTGTGTTTAAGTCACATTATATTAATCTCGAACATTAATGTGAGGAAAGCAATTACTCTAAAGAAGCACTTTTGCTCAAAAAACCCTAGAAACCAGGTTTCTTTGTCATAACTTGTAATATATACTGCAAACGGGTTAAATATAAACTTTGTCATGCTGAACGAAACGCAGTGCAGTGAAGCATCTTAGAGATTCTAGCCTGCGGCAAATGCTCCGCATTACGCTACGCTCAGAATGACATTTCTAAACCGTTCTTAGTATAAACAAAAATTTTGGGGTAGAAACGTAAAAAACCTTAGAAACCAGGTTTCTTTGTCATAACTTGTAATATAAACAAAAATTTTGGGGTAGAAACGTAAAAAACCTTAGAAACCAGGTTTCTT
>ERZ1066124.282-NODE-282-length-41587-cov-22.458923_pt1 | contig 41587 bp, 40 predicted proteins | sample MGYA00382771_ERZ1066124 | MGnify/ENA primary metagenome ERZ1066124 (study PRJEB33369, sample SAMEA5778354) | biofilm metagenome | biome: Industrial cooling water; feature: Water cooling tower basin; material: Biofilm | place: United Arab Emirates | collected... | reverse complement strand
CCTTGTCTCCGTCCCTGAGTGTTAGCTCATTTAGGAGAACGAATCGCACGTCGAGGGTCAAATTATTGTCGATAGTGGCGATATGTTACAGCAGTTGACCAATGGATTGCTGAAGAGTACTACGCATCGAGTGGTCAATCCAGGCGATCGAGGCTTACAGCACGCTTCGCAAGCTCGTCGATTCTCAATGCCCTTCTTTGTTCATCCCGTGAGCAAAACTGATTTAACGCCGCTCCAAAGTTGCATTCACAAAACGGGCGGCGTGATGCGATTCCCCAAAATTACCGCAGGCGAATACTTACAGCAGCGACTTGCAGAAATTGGGTTGAAATAAAAGTTAGCCACCCGCTGCAAACGTTGCCATAATTGCCACAGACAGCAAGATCCCAGGGATCAGCATCAAGATCAACATGAATAAATCGTGGGTATTCATTTATGAGCGCTCCGAACTTCAGACTTGTTTCTATTCTAGGCAAGGCGATCGAGATCTTTTCCTACCCAAGGATTGAGAAACTCTTAAATTTTGGCGATGAACAACTTCTCCTTCGATGAACTGCAAAAGAAAGATTTACTTACGGCTTTGGGCTTGTGGCTTGTAGTAGAAGCAGTGAGTTTTGTGCTGTTTCCGACACTTGGATTAATTGATCCAGGCGCTAGACTGAGAACATGGTTTCTGCTTAGTCTCCCATTCGGTTTAGGTGGGGCTGCACTCGTGAGTATGAGTTCTCGCTTTGTGGCAGCGGCAGGTGAACGAGGACAAAGAAAACTGGCTTCGTTGATTGGTCAGTTCGGCGGCTGGTTTGGACTTGCAGGAATTATGTTTCCGTTTGTGGTGGTGTGTATTGAGTTTTTCTCAACCTTGAATTTACCAAGATGAAACACGCATTAAAAGAATGGTCGATCGCGATTCAAGCCTTAGAACAAGGTGACTCCATTCTGCTGCTTCGTAAAGGTGGCATTCGAGAAGAAAAGGGACGATTTGAAGTTCCGTTTCGTCAAGTTCTGCTGTATCCCACATTTGAGCATCAAGATCCTGATCTGCTCAAACAGCCGAATTTAGTCGATCGAGTTGAATCCGGTTGGCATCCTGAAACGATCGACATCTCTTCTTATGCTGAGATTACCGATATTTTGCAGGTGAGCGATCCGGATGTGGTGCGATCGCTTTTACCGTTTCATATTTGGAACGATCGCTTTGTCGAGGAGCGTTTGAAATGGAAACCTCGAGCGCCGTTATATTTGCTGTTATTAAAAGTGTTTCGCCTACCGCAAACTCACACGATTCCGTATCGAGAAAGTTATGGGGGTTGTCGATCGTGGATTGAGATCAATGAAGTGTCGATCAACGATGCGACTCCAGTGTTCAGTGAAGCGGACTATCAAGAGCGAGTTCAGCAGATTCGCGATATTGCTTTGGAAAGCGCGATCGTGGGATGAGTCTAGTTCGGACGATCTTGAATCAGATCTTCGACAATTCCAACGAATCGGTGGCTACACCGAGAGGGCATCGATATCGCGCTCCTGGCGATTGCATATTAACAAATTAAAAAAATCGGGATGATAGGATTTGAACCTACGACCCCCTCGTCCCGAACGAGGTGCGCTACCAAGCTGCGCTACATCCCGCAAAGCGTTTTCGCAATTGCGTCTCTTATCGTAACCTAAGATCGCATTTACGTCGAGTCATTTGATCAAAATCCCGAACTTGTTAAGATAGACCATGCAAAACGCACATCGCATCATAGGTAAACCCGTGGTTGTTAAACCGGAATGGCTCCGAGTCAAAGCCCCTCAGTGGGAGCGAGTTGGAAGTGTCAAAGAAGTTCTAAGAGATCTCGCGCTCAATACCGTGTGTGAAGAAGCCTCGTGTCCGAATATTGGCGAGTGTTTCAATCACGGAACGGCGACTTTTTTGATTATGGGTCCGGCTTGTACTCGTGCGTGTCCCTATTGCGATATTGATTTTGAGAAGAAACCGCAACCGCTTGATCCGACAGAACCGACGCGATTGGCGGAAGCGGTTAGACGAATGGGATTAAATCATGTGGTCGTGACTTCGGTGAATCGGGATGATTTACCGGATGGTGGCGCGTCACAGTTTGTTCGCTGTATTGAAGAAATTCGAGCGGTTTCGCCCAAGACCACGATCGAAGTTCTAATCCCCGATTTGTGCGGCAATTGGGAAGCGTTGAAGATCATTCTCAGTGCATCACCAGAAGTGCTGAATCACAATACTGAAACGATTCCCAGGTTGTATCGTCGCGTTCGTCCTCAAGGAGATTATCAACGATCGCTCTTATTGCTCAAACAAGTTCGACAAATCAATCCGAGCGTTTACACAAAGTCCGGGATCATGGTCGGACTCGGTGAAACCGATGAGGAAGTGCGTCAAACGATGCAGGATTTGAGAGCGGCGGACTGCGACATTTTAACGATCGGGCAATATCTCCAGCCGACTCAGAAACACTTAGGCGTGAAAGATTTTGTCACACCGGAACAATTTGATGCTTGGCGCGAATACGGCGAATCGATCGGCTTTTTACAAGTCGTTTCTTCTCCACTAACTCGGAGTTCTTACCATGCAGAGCAAGTTCAATCTTTGATGCAGCAGTATCCAAGATGAGAATTGTGGTCATTGGTGCGGGAGCTTGGGGATCAACGCTGGCAGAATTGGCGCGGGAAAATGGGCATGAGGTTTCGATCTGGTCACGGCGCAGTGAACGATCGATCAACGAAACGATCGCTAATTGTGAGCTTCTAATCTCAGCAGTTTCGATGAAAGGGGTGCGATCGGTAATTGAACAAATCTCGATCGCAACTCCCACGATCGTGACTGCCACAAAAGGATTAGATCCAGAATCGGGAAATGAAACCGCTTTACCGTTATTGCCTTCGCAAGTTTGGCAAACTGCATTTCCTGAAAGTTCGATCGCGGTTCTCTCTGGACCCAATTTATCAAAAGAGATTCAGCAAGGTTTACCTGCCGCGAGTGTAGTTGCACATCCAGATCAAACGGTTGCCGATCGCATTCAACAAGCCTTTTCCTCGGCTCGATTTCGCGTCTATACGAATGCTGATTCGCTTGGAGTTGAACTCGGTGGAACTTTGAAGAACGTAATTGCGATCGCGGTTGGAGCCTGCGACGGATTGCAGCTTGGAACGAATGCGAAATCTGCTTTAGTGACTCGTGGATTAGCAGAAATGATTCGGCTTGGAACATATTGGGGTGCGAAGCCTGAGACGTTTTATGGATTATCAGGCTTGGGAGATCTACTCGCAACTTGTAGTAGTTCGCTCAGTCGAAACTATCAAGTTGGATTTGGATTAGCACAAGGAAAAACGCTGTCTGAAGTGTTAGCAACTTTAGAAGGAACAGCGGAAGGAATTAATACGACACAAGTTTTGGTGAAATTGGCAGCGGCGCAGGGAATATCGATGCCGATTTCTACACAAGTCGATCGCTTATTGCGCGGAGAAATCACACCTCGATCGGCAGTTGGAGAATTAATGCAGCGAGATAGTAAACCAGAAAGTGTTTAGCGATCGTGCTCAGCGATTCTCCTGTTTTGAATTAAGATTAAGCTGAATCTTACAGCTTTCTTATCTAATGAGTATTCAAGCGAAAGATTATCCACTTGTTCAGGAATTCGTCACAGATGCAGAAGGAAAGATTCTGAAGGTAGTCATCGATATTGCTGACTATCGAAGATTACTTGAAATGCTTGAAGATCAGTCGCTCTATCACGTCATGCTGGAGGTAAAACAGGAAACTCCTCTAAGTTTAGAAGAAGCACTCAGGGAAATGGCAGTAGAGTAAATGGCGCGATCGCAGTTTCCGATCGTCCACAACGTTAAGATAATTTCTGCTAATTTCCGGATCGGCTTGGTAAATTGGACAATAGTACAACCTCCATTTGATCGAGCGGGAATTGTTTATGCTGAAAAAGAATCAATCAGTTTTTGCTTTTCTGCTAGGCGGCTTTCTCGTCTGCTCTGTGCCTCCAATCGCGATCGCGCAAGCACAACAAACCCCGCAGCAGGAACTCACTCAACTGAAACAGCAGCAACAATTACAGTCGCAGGTCGAAAATGAAATCGATCGCGCTTTATCTCGATCAAGTCTGTTATTGAACATTGCATTGATTACCTTGACGATATTCCCGATCGCGATCATGGTCGCGTTGTGGAAGTTCCGTCGAGTGATTATTCGAGAGATTGTCGATCGTGGACTCGAACAGCTTCAGCACCTTTCAGAAGTGGAACATCAGTTACAAGGGGTGCAGCAAGAAGCGGAACGCAAGATCCAACAATCGCGCGATGTGATCGATCAACTTGAACGAGAAGTTCAAGCGTTACAGCAGAGAATTTCAGAAGATGCGGAAAGTTTAACCGGATTGACTTCGCAACTATCGCGATCGCAATCTGAACTCCTTGCTGGACTTGAAACGCAGGTAAATCTCTCTAAGCGTGAACTAGAGAAGCTTTCCTCAGAGTTTGTTGCTCATCTATCAATGCTACAAACCGATGCAAGTGAACAGACCAGCATTGCCGCCGATCGCTTTAACGAAGTTCGGGATCAACTCGTCGCACAGTTAGACGGAATCGAAGCTTTCGCAACTCAGCAACAGGAACTCACACAGGAACATTTGACTCGTTCACAGAGCGCATTCACAACGCATTTAGACGAACTTCAATCCGATGTACAGCAACAACGCGATCAAACGCTACAACGATTGGCGCAATTCGAGCAAGATTACATTACGCAGCTTTCAGAGGTGCAGACCGATACAGAAGATCGGCGCAATCAACTCTTGGAAGATCTGCGTCATCTCAAAGCCGAATTCGGTTCACAGCTTGCTGAATTCCATACCGATAATCAACAACAACGCGATCGCATTCGTGAACAAATCGATCAATTAGAATCTGAGCTTTCTGGAACTGCGACTGAAGTGAGATCGAGCTTAGAACAACGTCAAAAACAGCTTACAGACAATCTCAACCAGAAAGAAACTGAAGTGAGATCGCAGCTCGATCAACATCAAAAACGAGTCCAAGAAGACCTCGATCGCAAAGAAACCGAAGTACGATCGCAGCTTGATCAACACCAAAAACGAGTTCAGGAAGACCTCGATCGTAAAGAAACTGAAGTACTTTCACAGCTTGATCAACATCAAAAACAACTTCAAGACAATCTCACTCAGAGACAATCCGAAGTGTTATCGCAGTTTTCTGAGTTGGAAACGACTGTAATACAAGGCAGAACGAACTTCCTCGACAAACTACGATTGCTCGATTCGGATGCGGTACAGCAGAAACAAGCCATCTTTAATAAGCTTCAACAGTTAGAGATCGAATTCGTTTCGCAACTGTCAGGACTGCGGGAACAAGCACAAAATCGCCGTCCCGAAGCTGTTGAAACACCAGTCGTAGAACAATCTTCCGATTTCGATCAGGCTGAATCATTGTTTAGATCGGGTCAATTTGAAGATGCGATCGCACATTACGATCGAGCCATTCAACACCAATCGAACAATCCTGAACTCTGGCTCAGACGCGGATTAGCACTCGGACGATTAAAGCAATTTAAAGAAGCGATTGCATCTTACGATCGAGCCATTCAACTTGATCCAGACTATTCAGAAGCTTGGTGCGATCGTGGAGTTGCACTCGGCAAATTACAACGTCATGAAGAAGCATTCCGATCATTCGATCAAGCGGTGCAAATTCGACCTAAAGACTCGATCGCATGGCTCAATCGAGGACTGGCACTTCAAATGTTAGGTCGATATTCAGAAGCCCTCGCCTCGTTCGATGAAGCTCTGAAACTCGATTCTGAAGCGTATAAAGTATGGAACTATCGCGGCTATCTCTTAGTTCAACTAGAGCGCGATCGCGATGCACTCGAAAGCTTCGATTTCGCGATTGACATTCAGCCCAAATACGCCCCCGCCTACTACAACAAAGCGATTTGTTATGCACTTCAGGGACATACACAAGCTGCCATTGAAAACCTCGAAGAAGCGATTCGACTGAACCCGCGCTATCGAGACGATGCCAGAAACGACCCGGAATTCGAGCAGATCATGAACGATCGACGCTTCCGTCAACTTGTTGAACACTAAAGATGAAAAACCTATGAATCAAGCAAAATTATGGATCGGCATCATTGGAACCCTTGTTCTGTATTGGATCTTGGTGAATGTTCTAGTTTAGAATCGAGAACGCTGCACTCTAAGATTTAGTACAAATGTCGCTCCAAGTTTACGGTATTCCGACCTGCGGAACCTGCAAAAAAGCCCTTCAATGGTTAGACGATCGCTCGATCGACTATACCTTCATCAACACGAAAGACAATCCTCCTGCCAAGTCTCAAATCAAAGATTGGGTCTCAACCTTGGGAGCAAAACCGATGCGAAATACGTCGGGATTGTCTTATCGTGCGTTGGGAGAAGAAAAACAGACTTGGACAGAGGATCAATGGATCGATGCTTTTTCAACCGATGCGATGTTGATCAAGCGTCCTTTGTTCGTTCAAGATGAAAGAGCGATCGCTGTTGGATTTAAAGAAAACGCACTAGAGCAAGCCTTGAAATAGGAGATTCACCATGATCAGCCGCGCTAGAAACGTCTTAGGCGAAGAACTTCAATCCTGTTGTACTTCACCGATGACCGGATACTATCGCGATGGATATTGCAGCACTGGAGCCGGAGATGTCGGCGTTCATGTGGTCTGTGCTCAATTGACTGAAGAATTTCTCGAATTCACCAAATCACGCGGAAATGACCTCAGCACTCCGATGCCACTGTATGATTTCCCAGGATTGAAACCGGGCGATCGCTGGTGTCTCTGTGCCGCTCGTTGGAAAGAAGCGCTTGATGCTGGAGTCGCTCCCCCAGTCGTTCTCGCTTCGACTCATGCCGCATCACTCGAATATGTTTCACTGAGTGATTTAAAGCAACACGCTGTTACTGAGTCGTAATTGTCCCATTTAAGTTGTTCTTAACGAATAATATTGAGCAGTATCCTGAAGTACTTTGTGACGCAAATTTTGTCATTTAGCCTTTGGGAGACGCTCGGTTATGGTTTTACCTGGAGTGTGTCAAGCCGCCGCAGCGGGAATGGCAGCCCTTCAACTGTTCTACAGTTCTTCAACCGGATTGTGGAAGTCAACAGGTTGGTGGAACGCAGCAAACGTTCTCGAAACCACGATCGACTATTCTCGCGCAACGAACCAAACTAAATATCATTCGGTCATCGCGAATACCTACAACAAGCACAAGAAAACGGGCTTTGTCGAAGCAGAGGTGTATGACGATCAAGCCTGGTGGGCACTGACTTGGATTAAAGCGTACGATTTGACGGGTGAAAAACGCTATCTCAACACCGCCAAAGCCATCTTCAAAGACATGACCAAAGGTTGGGATTCAAAATGTGGGGGCGGCATGTGGTGGCGCAAAGATCGTCAGTACAAAAACGCAATCACGAATGAGCTATTTTTTACCGTCGCCGTCCGGCTACATCAACGCACAGTGAACGATTACGGTAAAGGAAGTTACATCGATTGGGCGAGACGAAGTTGGGCTTGGTTTAAGCGATCGGGCATGATCAACAGCAAAAATTTGGTCAATGATGGACTTGATTATCGCTGTCGCAATAATGGACAAACCACTTGGACATACAACCAAGGAGTTATTATCGGCGGCTTAGTCGATTTCTATAACAGTACGAAAGAGCGGGTTTATCTCGATCAAGCTCATGCGATCGCGAATGCGACCATCAAACATCTTTCTAAAGATGGCATCCTCCGCGAAGCCTGTGAACCCAATTGCGGTGATGATGGTCCTCAGTTCAAAGGGATTTTCATTCGCAATCTCGCTTATCTGCATCAAGTGTCTCCGAACGATCGCTACAGAAATTTCATCGTCAAGAATGCGTCTGCAATTTGGGCAAACCGCAACAATCGACATCAATTCGGATTGATCTGGGGACAGCGACTCGATCGAGCCGATGCAGCCCGTCAAAGTTCTGCGATCGATGCTCTCAATGCGACAATTCCATTCGATTCTTGTGTCGCAAAAGTAACTCAGGAAACGACGATTACACATCCTCTATTTTCATCGGTTCCCGTCGTAAAGCAATCCAATTTGCCATTTCAACCTGAGAAGCCGCATCCGTGGGAGGCAATATTGCCGAAGTTTACAGCGTTTGAATCGAAAAATGTGGGAGTGATTGGCTACTGAAAAATGCGATCGTAATCATCTCCGTAAGTCTACTGAAGCTGGCGAGATTGTTGTGCCGAAATGAAAGATCTTATGTATCTTTCTAGGGGCACTTCCCATTCTCTAGCTCTCTCGTCGGCTTCTACCCATGAGCTTACTCAATCTTGTTTCCCTAGCTGGAATGTTCGGCTTATGCGCGATCGCATGGCTCTTCTCTGAAAATCGCCATGCGAAATTTTTCCCGTGGCGCGTGGTTGCCTCCGGAATCTTGCTGCAACTCGCACTGGGTGCACTGGTGTTCGTTGTTCCTGGAACTCGTGAAGCGCTCCAAGTTTTTAGTAATTTACTCGATAGCGTGTTTCTAGCCGCAGACGCAGGCGCACGATTCGTATTTGGTCGAAATATCGTGCCTGCACCCGGACAAACTCCCGATGTGAATTTAGGTTATATCTTTGCCTTCCGAGCGTTACCGACGGTGATCTTTTTCTCTGGATTGATGGCACTCTTGCAAAATTTGGGTGTGATTCAGGTAATTACAAATGTGTTTGCCAAAGCGTTCTACTGGACAATGCGATTGAGTGGAGCGGAAGCGTTAAGTGGAGCAGCGAATATTTTTGTCGGCATCGAAGCCGCGATCGTGGTCAAACCCTATCTCCCCAAAATGACCCGGAGCGAACTCTGTGCAATCTTATCGTGCTGCTTCGGAACAGCGGCATCCTCGACCTTAGCAATCTATGTAAGTTTCCTACGTCCTGTATTTCCGAATATTCTAGGGCACTTAGTTTCAGCCTCAATCATTGCGATTCCAGCTTGTTTCGTCCTGTCAAAGATTTTAGTGCCGGAAACTGAGCGACCGTTAACAATGGGCGGCATTCCTAAAGAGGAAAAGAAATGGTTGGCGGAAGATGGCGAGATGCTGGAAGAAGTGCTGCAAGAGGAAGAAGAGCGGGTGAGTCCGTTAGATGCAGCGATCATGGGAGCACTCGACGGTGTGAAAATGGCGGTGTCGATCGCGGCTGTTCTCATCCTGATTCTCGGTTTAGTTTCTCTGATTAACCAAATCTTCGGAGGGTTAGCTACAATCCCCGGTGGAGTTGGAGAGTTCTTCAAAGTTGTCACTTTAGCAAACATTGCAGGTGTACTTTTTCTGCCGTTTACCTTTCTGACAGGCGTTTCACTCGAATGGAATGAGCTTTGGGAATCGTCTGTAATCATTGGACGACGATTGTTAGAAACTGCGATCCCGCCGTATCAAGCACTAGCCGCAGCCGCAGCGAGACCAGAAAATCCGATTAGCGATCGAGCCGTTCTCATCATTAGTTATGCGCTCTCAGGATTTGCTCATTTGGCATCGGTAGGAATTTTTGTGGGAGGTACAATCGCGCTGATTCCTTCACGTCGCAAAGATATTTCTGAGTTAGGTTGGAAAGCTTTATTTGTTGGCACATTAGCCACGATGATGATCGCTTGTGTCGCTGGTGTGTTTGATACAGGAAATCCCGGAATTTTAGGAGAGAAAGCGGCTCCAGCGGTTATCAGTCCGAGTCCAAAGCCAAGTATTGTTCCCGTTCCATCGACCCCGCCTTCACCGAAAGCCGTTAAGTCTCCGAAACCTAGCCCAAAACCTTAAATTTCTCTCAGTTTGGATGAGCGATAATCGGAGATATTTGCGCTAGAGAAGTGAGTGAAAGTGATGACTGAGCGACTTGAGCAAGCGATCGCACAATTGAGAACCTTACCTACGGACAAGCAAGATGCGATCGCGACTCTCATTCTAGAAGAACTTGAGGAGGAGCAGCGATGGGACGAATCCTTCGCCCGTTCACCAGATTTGCTGGCTAAATTAGCTGCCGAAGCGATGGCAGAGTATCGAGCAGGCAAGACTCAAGAATTAGATCCTGAAACGTTGTGAAGTCTCGTACTACTGCACGATTTCGGGAAATGTTTGCTGATCTCCCAGAACCGATTCAAAAGCAGACTCGCAAAGCGTATCGGCAATTCAAGCAAGACCCAAGTTATCCAAGCTTACGATTCAAAAAAGTTCATCCATAATACTCGTCTAAACTTAGAGCCTCAGTCCACATTCTTGAAGAGTATTTCGCGCAGCTTCGGATATCCAATTTGACAAGCTGAATATTCACAAGACTCTAAATAGTGAAACGGATGCCATTCATTTTTGGCGATCGATTCCATATAAGTGCCATCCTGCTGAGCGATATCAGGTTCCGTGTTTGTGACATCGGCATAGTACAGGTAACAGATCTCATTCACTTGAGTTCCCACAACATAACGACCGAATGGCGAGACCTGAACCTTGTAGCCCGTCTCTTCATACACCTCGCGTTGAGCCGCCGCTTCCGGCGTTTCCTCTTCCTCTAGTGCCCCTGTCACCGGACAAGGAAACAGCCTAAATTTCCCATCAATCTCTTGATTATCAATGCAAAGATGCTGCTGGCGAATGAGCACCTCATACTGTTCAGGATTTCCGCTACTTTTTCTGAGCAAAAAGACGGCAACAGAGTCTTTCCCTTTGCGCTCTAAATATTGAAATCCTCTAGGAGATTCCCTAACCGCGATCCATTGAGTGCTGAAGATAACTCTATCTGCGTTCATTGCGATGTCTATTTGATGTTTGAAGAAATGAAATTCTACGATCGCTTTCCAACAGCATAGTCCTTCACCCGCACAATAAAAAACCGACAGGATCATTTCCCATCGGTTTCTCAAACTTATCTAGCTTTGATTAGTCACGCTGCCCCAATGCGATCAGAACGTATTGCAACAATTGAAGCAAGGCATACAACGCAGTTGCCACATAAGTAAACGCCGCTGCATTTAGAACCTTCCGTGCTCCTTGATTCTCTTCACCTTGCAAAATGCCCAACTCATCGATCAAGCGCAGTGCTCGATTCGACGCATCAAACTCCACGGGCAAGGTCACAATATGGAAAATAATCACCGCTGCAAACAATGCAATTCCAAACGGAATCAAGAATTTAAATGCGCTAATAAACAGACCCGCCATAATCAAAATCGGACCAAAATTCGCGCCCAAATTCACCGCCGGAACCAGTGCCGCTCTCACGTTCATCGGCTTATAACCTTTCACATCTTGCAGAACATGACCGCATTCGTGAGCTGCCACTGCCGCAGCCGCCAACGAATTCGAGTTATAGACTACATCCGATAGGCGAACCGCTTTCGCACTCGGATCATAATGATCGGTCAACTCACCCGGAATATGCTCAACGCTGACATCATAAATGCCCATTCGATCGAGAATCGTCTTCGCCACTTGTGCCCCGGTCAGTCCCATCTTCGAGGGAATCTCTGAATATTTGCGATAGGTGCTTTGTACCCGCTGCTGTGCCCAGAATACCAAGATCATACCGGGGATCAGCAGGAGATAAGTCCAGTGAAAAAACATCGCCGTTTTACCTTTTTGCTTAAGTTCTGTACGTGGCTGAATTGACTGCTTTTATTCCTCATGCTATCACCCCAAATTCTGCCCGTCTGCCGAGAAAACCGTACTCGCAATCAGGGCGGTCGAGACTCGTGAGTTACGTTAGAATGAGTGCAGAACTGAGAGGATAAGAGCGCTAAATGTCGAGGATTGCTTGCTGTGTGTCACTAACGGGAGTTAGTTACATTTATGCGTGAATTGCCCAAAGCACTACAGACTAATGGGACTTCGCCGCAGGTGAATCAATCGATCGCGCTCTCAGGACTCTTACCACCCCCCGATCGAACTCGTGCGCGGGTTCTAGCGTGGCTCAAAGGAAATGTGCCTGAAACTCGGATTCGACATATTCTGCGAGTGGAGCAGTTCGCGATCGAGCTTGCTCAACTCCACGGGCTTGATGTCGATAAAGCGGCTCAGGCAGCTTTGATGCACGATCTGGCGAAGTTCTTCAAGCCGAAACGATTGCTAAATATGGCGATCGCAGAAGGCTTGACGCTTGATCCGGTGGATGAAACGAATCCTCATCTTCTTCATGCCGATGCAGGCGCGATCGTTGCTCGTGACGAATTCGGAGTGCAGGACGAGGAAATTTTGGATGCCATTCGTCATCATACGCTTGGCAGTCCGACCATGAGCTTGCTCGGTTGTGTGGTGTATCTGGCAGACGGTCTAGAGCCAGGACGCGGAAACACCTCAGAGTTAGAAGAATTGCGGGATTTGAGTCGGCGAGACTTGATTCAGGCAACTTGGAGAGCAGCAGACGCTTCTCTTCGACATCTGATTCAAGCGGGTCATCTGATCCATCCGCGTACGGTTCAGACTCGTAATGCGTTTTTGCAGCAGTTTAAACAAGCTGAGGCGAAACCGCGCTAGATTAAAAACCACTTCGTAAAAGGAATTCAAACCTGAATGACAGAACTTTCTAACCAACAAACTCTTTCCACACCGATGTCCAACATCGACGATCGCAGCGAACTTTTGGCACGTTTGGTGGCAGAGGCAGCCGATGAGCGGAAAGGGAGCGATATTGTGTTGCTGAAAGTGGGCGATGTCACGGTTCTAGCAGATTATTTTGTTTTAGTTACGGGATACTCGAAGGTGCAAGTCCGGGCAATTGCTCGCTCGATCGAGGACAAGATCGAAGAGACGATGAACCGTAAGCCGATTCGATCGGAGGGCTTTTCGGAGGGCACTTGGGTTGTGGAAGATTTTGGGGATGTGATTGTGCATGTGATGATGCCCCAAGAGCGTGAGTACTACGGTTTAGAGTCGTTCTGGGGTCACGCGGCACGGATTCCAGTCGGCGAATTCTAGAGTGTTGAAATGGAAAGTCGGGGGGTTGTGATCTCCCGGCTTTTTTGTGCGATCGTGTCTGAAGAGATCAAGCATTAGGATTCAGACTCATAAGAAGATGGCTGCCGCACTGCTCAATTAAGAATCCTTGTCTGAATCTGATTGTTTCTTCAAATCCAATTGAAGTTGATTTGTCTTCTTGAAAGCTCGCTTAAAATTCTCCTTAAACTCGTCAATGCTATCAGATAGCTGCATCACAGTAATCAGCTTCGTAAGATGCCGTTCTAGGTGAGGAACTCCGATTTCTTCTGTTAAATGTTGATGATGCTTCCGTCGTCGTCTTCCATTTTCCAACGTAGGATTTCTTCTTCTAAGCTCTTCCAGCACTTCGGACGACATTTCGTTATAGACGAAATCATTGGTGAACTTACCAATCAAAGGTGTTCTTTTGAGGGACAAAGGATCATATTTCCATCCGTATAGCCTAAAGATCTCACTGTAGTATTCTTTGGGAAAACGTGATGTCCACGGAAGGAATTCTTCGGCTATGTACTTGGATAGCAACCTTTGCAAGTCATCTCTTTCGCGCTCATATTGATAACCTGTTGCTTCATCAATTAGTCCTATGATGCCGACTTTAGCAAGTGAACGAAGAAGAATTTCCGCTCTTTCGACTATTCTCATTTGTGAAGACACAAGGACGGCAGGCTCTGCCTTATTTGCTTCCAAATAAACATTGCAAATCAGCGGAATTAATTCTGCGTCATGTCCCTGAGCGGTAGTGCCATTCGTATGAAAGTAATGAATTACTTTGCACTTTTCCCTCAGTTCATCCGTAACGTAAGGAATTAGATTTTTTGCGCCAAGTATAGAAGGTAATCCTTCTTGTCTTTTCTCGCCCTTTCTAGGTCGATCAAATGCAGTAAAAAGACTTTGCTGAGAAATTACACGCTTGCCGTTCTTCAGTACCGCACACGGAATTTTAGCTCCAGCTATCTCCAGATATCCTCTGTGAGTAGCCTCAAAAATCTCAGGATGACCAGCATCCAAGATTTCTGGTTGAATAGGTGCTTCGTCTGACATTATCACCTTTGGTCATCTGACCGAATTAAGTCACATGACCATTATAATCCGAGAACAAGAAGTGTCAACTGATTCCGCTTGCTGCATTCGTACCTAGTCAAATTGTTGGTATACACTCAATAAAACTAGGGATCATGAACTAGAAAAGGCAATTAAGGAGACCTGACAACTGTGCAAGAGATTGAAGTAACAGGTGAAAGCGATGAGTTTGATCCAGAGACCGATTCAAAAGAGCAAATTCTCGCTGATCTTAAAGAGTCCCTTCGTCAATCAGAATTAGGGCAAACTTTTCCGCTCTCAGAACTTTGGGATGGAATTGTGGATGAAGCGTTGACCTTGAATGCAGAGGCGTTATTCTTGAGCCTGGATGAATTCGAGCGGCAGGAATATTGAATTTTTCAGGGGCAATGTTCGATCGACTTCAATCAATCATCCCAATTCCCAAACGGTGAAACCCGTCTCCGAAACCGTTAAAGTAGGAACATCGGATCGGAGAGAAACGTTATGTTTAATTTAGGTTGGGTCGAAATTGGAGTCATTTGCTTAGTCGCCTTGCTGATATTTGGACCCAAAAAAATTCCTGAACTGGGTGGAACCTTTGGAAAGACGCTGCGTAACTTCAAAGAAGGCATGACCGAAGCCAACGAACCCGATCCGACTGAAGACGATCGACACTCTTAGGATCAGTACGGTTGTCTCGGTTTTTTGACGGTTATCCTCCCTCGTTGCGAGTCGGACTCCCCCGCTAGAGTGGGGTGAAGAACGATAGAAAAGTTTACAACTGACTATAGTTCGTTGCTCTCTGTCGCTGACACTCCGTCACAGAGACTCAGCGCAGACCTCGCATAGTGGAGAAAGCCCGATGTTTGAATACTTCACCGATCAGGCGATCGAGACCATCATGTTTGCCCAGGAAGAAGCTCGTAAGCTTCGGCAAAATTCCGTGGGCACAGAAGCAATTTTGCTGGGCTTACTCAGACAGGATGATACGATCGCAGTCTCAGTTCTGAATGACCTAGGTGCGAATTTAGAGAATGCACGATTAGAAGTTGAAAAAATAGTCGGTCGTGGATCTGGTTCGTCGTTTGGAGAACTTCCTTTTACGCCCAAGACCCGCCAGATTCTCGAACGTGCGCTACAACAAGCCCAGTTGATGGGAATGCGCTATGTGCGATCAGAGCATATTCTGTTGTCCTTGGTTGATGATAATCAAGGTGTGGCAATTAAGGTTTTAAGTCAGTTGGGTCTGAATCCGGATGATGTTCGTGCCCAGGTGTCCCTTGCTCAAGAAGAACCTGTTGCTGCTGGAAAACCTGCTCCGCGTAAAGTTGCAAATAATAAGAAAACGCCTGCGCTGAATGAGTTTGGCACGAATCTGACTCAGATGGCGGCGGAAGGAAAGCTCGATCCGATGATTGGACGGCAGAAGGAACTCGATCGAGTGATTCAAATTCTCGGTCGCCGCAGCAAGAATAATCCGGTTTTAGTCGGTGAACCGGGTGTGGGTAAAACTGCGATCGCGGAAGGACTCGCACAACGCATTTATGATCAAGCGGTTCCCGACTTGCTGCAAGACAAGCAAGTATTTATGCTTGATATGGGTGGCTTGCTAGCTGGAACGCGCTTCCGGGGCGAGTTTGAAGAACGGATGAAACAGATCCTTGATGAAGTGCAAGAATCTGGCAATATCATTTTGGTGATCGATGAGATTCACACGCTCGTGGGCGCTGGCTCGACGGGTGGCGGAATGGATGCGGCAAACCTGATGAAGCCTGCTCTGGCTCGTGGATTGCTGCAATGCTTGGGTGCAACGACGTTGGATGAATATCGTCAGCACATTGAGCGGGATGCTGCTTTAGAGCGGCGATTCCAACCTGTGATGGTCGGTGAGCCAACGGTTGACGAAACGATCGACATTCTCAGAGGATTGCGCGATCGCTATGAGCAGCACCACCAATTGCAGATTGATGATTCAGCCGTGGAAGCTGCGGCGAAATTAGCCGATCGTTACATCACGGATCGATTCTTGCCGGATAAAGCGATCGACTTAATTGATGAAGCAGGTTCCCTCGTGCGCTTACGGAATACGAATCCGGCAGTGAAGGCGCTGAAGAAAGAACTGCGGCAAGTTCAGAAAGAAAAGCAAGCAACTGTTGCGGCTCAGGACTTTGATAAAGCGGGACAATTGCGCGATCGAGAAATTGAACTCGAAAGAGAAATTGCAGCAGGTGTTCCCGATGGAGCATTGCCGATTGTGACCGAAGAAGATATTGCACAAGTGATTTCTTCTTGGACGAGCATTCCGGTCAGCAAGCTGACCGAATCTGAATCCGCGATGTTGTTGCACTTAGATGAGGTGTTGCATCAGCGGGTGATTGGACAAGATGAAGCGGTGATGGCGGTAGCGCGATCGATTAAGCGGTCTCGTGTGGGCTTGCAAGATCCGAATCGCCCGATCGCATCGTTTATCTTCTCAGGTCCAACTGGAGTCGGTAAAACTGAACTTGCGAAAGCTCTTGCAGCAGCGGTCTTCGGTTCTGAAGATGCGATGATTCGTCTCGATATGTCTGAGTACATGGAATCGCACACGGTTTCTAAACTGATCGGTTCGCCTCCTGGCTATATCGGCTATGACGAAGGGGGACAACTCACGGAAGCCGTACGCCGCAATCCGTACACGGTGATTCTGTTTGATGAAGTCGAAAAGGCTCACCCGGATGTGTTCAACATGATGCTGCAACTCTTGGATGATGGTCGTTTGACCGATGCCAAGGGTCGCACTGTCAGCTTCAAGAATACGCTTTTGATCATGACCTCGAACTTAGGATCGAAAGTGATTGAGAAAGGTGGCGCTGGATTGGGATTTGCGACTGAGAATGGCTCTGATGAATCGATTCAGTACAATCGCATCCGCACGCTAGTGAACGACGAATTGAAGCAATACTTCCGACCGGAATTTCTCAACCGGATCGATGAAATTATTGTCTTCCGTCAGTTGAACCGCGATGAAGTGGTACAGATTGCTGACTTGATGATTCGAGATGCAGCAGCCCGGATTGCAGAGCAGGGTATTTTGCTCGAAGTTAGCGATCGCTTCAAGGATCGCGTGGTAGTCGATGGATACAATCCGAGTTACGGGGCGCGTCCGTTGCGTCGTGCGATCGCTCGATTGCTCGAAGATAGTTTGGCAGAGGCATTCTTGGCTGGACAGATTCAAGCGGGAGATACTGCGATCGTGGATGTCGATGAGGATCAGCAAGTGGTGATTCGTCCCGTGAAATCACCTGTATCCGTTTCTGTATAATCTGTCTCCGTAACCGTAAATATACGATTTCAAGCCTTCGTTACTTTGCGAAGGCTTTTTATTTTGTTTGTGGTTTGTGATCGAGCGATAAAGTTATCAGCGATACCGTTGGAGATTGCCTTTTGATGCTCGGAAAATTACGGATATGCGTTTCCGATAGCTTCTCATGGTCACTAAAATTACGGTTCTCATTCCCCTTTATAACGTCGAAGCCTATATAGAAAAAACGGTTCAATCCGTCTTAAATCAGTCCTATTCAGATTTTGAAGTGCTTTTGGTGAATGATGGTTCACAAGACCGCAGTGTTGAAATTTGCCAGAAGTTTACTGATCCTCGAATTAAGATTTTGCACCAAGAGAATCAAGGTCCGGCAGCGGCTCGTAATCTGGGAATTCGTCACGCTCAAGGAGAATATGTTGCCTTTTTGGATGGCGACGACTTGTGGGATGAGAATAAGTTGGTGAAACATATCGAACATCTCGATCGTAATCCTGAAGTGGGTGTCAGTTTTTGCCCGTCTCGATTCATTGATGATCAGGGCAACGATATGGGATTGTTGCAGTTAACCAAAATGAGCGAGATTACCCCGATCGATTTACTGTGTCGAACGCCGATCGGAAATGGCTCAGTTCCAGTGATTCGCAAATCGATTTTGGAAGAGATTGAATTCGTGAATGCTTCGGGTGATGTGTGTTATTTCAACCCCGATCGACGATTGCACCCGTCTGAAGATGTCGAATGCTGGATCAGAATTGCACTGAAAACCAAATGTAAGTTTGAAGGCATTCCAGAAGCATTGACGCTGTATCGGATTAGCTCTCAGAGTTATTCGGCTCAATTGATGAAGAAGCTCCATTCTTGGGAAGCGATGCTACAAGATCTCGAAAGCTGGTCGCCACTGGAAGCACAAGAATGGAAAGCACCTGCGATGGCGTATCAGTATCGGCATTTGGCAAGACGGGCGGTTTCGTTGCGCGATGGAGCAATGGCGATCGATTTAATTCACCAAGCGATTTCGACGTATGGAGCAATTTTGATCGAAGAACCCCATCGAACGCTGCAAACCTTATTCGCGGCTTATTTGTTGAAAGCGTTGCCGAAACAATTGTATCAGGGATTTGAAGCGATCGCGGTTCAGATTACCGGAGCAATGCAGCGTTATCGGATGAATTCGGCTTTACAAGTTCGGAGTACTGAATTGGGATAGAACCGATTCGGGGAATTCATGCGATAGATGATGCGTTTACCCGATGACGTAGAGACGACCCGGCGGGTCGTCTCTACCCGGATTTCGCATTGGAACGACAATTTGAATCTGCGAATGGATTGGCGCGGTAATTTGAATTACGCAACCAACGATCGACAAATTTGCCCTTCCAATTCGTCCTCCCGAACCTGCATCGCTTCAATCGATCGCACCAGAATTTCGCGATTATCTAGCCCTTGTTCGCTCATTTTGATCCAGCGTTGCGCCTCATTGCCTTCTCGTAGAATCTTCTTCACAGGCAATAGGAAACAGCTAAATCCTCGTTTTTTCGCGATCGCATACATTTCACCATAAAGCTGTTCGATCCATTCCCGCGCCACAATCAGTTGCCCATCTTTCCAATGTCTCAACTCAGCATCCAGGCTCGATCGAGATGCAGCAGCCTCATTCTCATCGGTAATCTGCACCAAATCCTCGGCGCTTAATTGACTTAATTCCAATGGATCGAGACTCGGATCTTCGATCACCTGATGCAATCGAGCTTCTAAGAGTGCGGTGATGGCTAAAAGCGCGATCGGATCAGAGACTAAATCACAGATTCGCAATTCTAATCGATTCAGATTGTACGGTCGTCGATCGCCATTTGGACGCACCGAAGACCAGAGATGGCGAACATTCTGCATTGTGCCTTTCTCGATCTGCTCTTCTGTCCAGCGAATATAGTGACCGTGGCTCTCAAACACTGGAACGTGAGCAGGCGTTTTTGGAAACAGTCCCCAACGAGTTGAATGAAATCCAGTCATTTCACCGTTAAACATCGGAGAAGCAGCACTCAGAGCTAAATATAATGGTGCTTCTACTCGCACTAATCGACACGCTCGCATTAATACTTCTGGATCGCTAATTCCAACATTAATGTGAACGCTAGCAGTCACAACTTTTGTGCCGTAAGTTTTTTCGATGTAATCGTGATAGGGATTCGCAGGATCAGACCGCCAAAAGCGATCGCCTTGTCCCTTCAGCGGCAACGTACTTCCTGGAATCAGCGTATAATCCCCTTTCGACTTGAGAAATTGACGCAATCGCAGGCGCGGCATCACCAAATCACACAGCGATCGCTCATACCGAAAACAAGGCGGAGTCGTATACTCAACATTGCGGCTATCCGGTTCACGCACGAAACCATCCAACGCTGCCACAATCTGATCCGACAGTCCGACAACATCGCCTTGGGGTGTCCCGGTATAGACTTCAATCTCAAATCCTTTCGATAGCATAGTGACTCTCACCTTTGACGATCGCCTTTCTCAGTATCTCGGAAAACCGCAAGGAAACAACTCTCTGAGGAAGAGCGATCGACAAATTCTCACAAATTCGTAAAATTCTTACGATGTAGAGATGCGCCACTTTTCGTTAGCTTGTGTATATTGCAATAGCTTACGAATCGGGGAACCTGCATCTACCTTTGCTTGTCAACCCCCATAAGGCACACCGCTTTGCATTCACCACTCTGAGATGAGAGGACTTATGGTTCGCACCCCCAAAAAATTTCTGATTCGTGTGATCGTTCCCACCCAATTAGGACTGCTCGCGCTTTTAGCCTTTAGCGCTCCCCTAATCGCCCAAGCCCAAACACCGAGCCAGCTTCCGGCTCCAACAACACCTGCACCACCAGCAGTCACTTCAATTCTGTACGTCAATCCCAATACTGGAAGCGACCAAGCGACCTCTGGAAGAGCCGAGGCTGCACCGTTCCGAACGATTACGTTTGCCATGCAGCAGGCGAATGCTGGAACTGTGATCCAACTTGCACCCGGTAACTATACGCAACAGAGCGGGGAACAATTCCCGATCGTGATGAAACCGGGTGTGATTTTGCGCGGCGATGAAAACAGCAAGGGCGCAAACGTCGTGATTCAAGGTAGCGGAGCGACATCGAGTAAAACCTTTGGTCAACAAAATGCAGCGATTCGAGCGGCAAACGGCAGTGAGATTCGTGGAGTCACAGTGACCAACACAGTGACACGCGGTACTGGAATCTGGGTCGAAGATGTAGATTGCATCATTGCCAATAGCACGTTTACGAACAACAACCGCGAAGGGATTTTCGCGACTGGGAACTCAAATCCGATCGTAGTAGATAGCGTTTTTGTCAAAAACTCCGGTAACGGCATCTCGATCACTAGTGGTGCGCGTGGTCTGATTCGGAACAATGTCTTTAATAACACTGGATTTGGACTGGCGCTAGGCGGCAATTCGATTCCCCGACTCGAAGGCAATCAAATCACTCAAAACACCGCAGGCATCTACATGAGTGGTTCGACTCGCCCGATCCTTCGTAACAACGTCATCACCGACAGTCAGGGCGATGGCATTGTGGCGCGAGATAGTGCATTTCCCGATTTAGGAACGGCAGATAGCTTAGGAAACAACACGATTCGCAATAATGGTCGAGATGCCAAACTTAAAGGTGTCGATGTCAACAACATCACAAACAACACCTTTCAAGCCGTGGGCAACAACATTGATCCGAAGAAAATCGCAGGTCGAATCAATTTCGTTGCAGGTGGAACCAATACCGCATTCTCTGATATTCAGGGACATTGGGCACAGCAGTATATTCAGGCTCTAGCTTCTCAAGCGATTATCACGGGATTCCCGGATGGCACATTCAAGCCGAATGATCCGGTCACTCGCGCTCAGTTTGCGACGATCGTGGCAAAAGCCTTCAATCCGGCTCCAAGAAATGCAGCCGTGAACTTCACAGATGTTCGCAGCAATTTCTGGGGCTTTGGCGCAATCCAAACGGCTTCTCGTGCTGGCTTCATGGCAGGTTTCCCTGGTGGAGCGTTCCGACCGGATCAGCGAATTCCGAGAGTTCAAGCTTTGGTCGCTTTATCGAATGGCTTGCAGTACGGTGCAGGAGATACCAGTCTTTTATCTCGCTTCCAGGATGCGGCTGCGATTCCGAGTTGGGCAGCAAGTCCGATCGCAGCGGCAACTCAGCGTCAAATCGTCGTGAACTATCCGACCGTGGGACAGCTTAATCCAGGTCGGGAAGCAACTCGCGCAGACGTAGCAGCGTTTATCTATCAAGCGCTAGTCGCTCAAGGAAAAGCACAGGCAATTCCTTCTCCTTACGTGGTTGGAGCGCGATAGCTCTTTTGGAAACCCGTTAGGTCTTCTAGCGGGTTTTTCGACTTTCGAGCCGGAATAGCCAAACCATGAGCGCGACTAATCCGACTTGTAGCGCTAAATTTGGGACTGCGGTTTCTAAGTCTCGTCCGGCGATCGTTTGAGCAAAAAAGACCATTGCGCCGATCGCGCCTGATCCGCCAAAGGCAATGTAGATGAATTTTCGCAGTCCCCGATAAGGCGCGGCGGCTTCCGCTTTTAATCGGGCGTATTTTTCGGGGTCAGATTGGCGGAGGCGTTCGGATTGTTGGCTCATAGGAGAGGATGTGGTTTTCTCGATCGTGTCATGAGCGGCGATTTTGTGCAAATTGTGTGATTGAGCGATCGAGAACCTGTTATACTGTCTAAGGTCTTTTGTCTAAGGTCTTTCCGCCGATGTAGCACAGTGGTAGTGCATTCGATTCGTAATCGAAAGGTCATGGGTTCAAATCCCATCATCGGCTTTGTTTTCAAGGGTTTTAAAGAATTGCAGAAGGCACGCTCGACCGTGCTTACTCGCCGTCGAGCGATCGCGGTTTTGATCGCGTACAGTGCGATCCAACAACTTGAACGCACTGTCCTTACGCCTCTAATCATGCAAAAACAGGTTTCTTTACTACCTGCTGTTACACTGGCATCTCAGTTAATCTAATCTTTGCCAGTTTTTAAGGCTGTGCTGAATAAGCATTAATTCAGTGTTGTTCGTCGCATGGCTGAAGATTTAGGCAATCTCCTGCATTGTTAACCTGCATTGTTAATTCGTCGCTAGCTAGATCACTTGCCGGAAACACAGACGGCTTATGAGCGATTAGAGAAGAGGCGCAGACGTTGAAAAGGTCGATCGAAGAAATTCCCTCGATCGACCTTTGTTCACAAACGTTCCCAAGCTAGATGATTCAGTTTAACCGACTATCGATTCGTCTGCACCTCCTTGATCTCAACATCTTCTGCATGTGGACGCGGTTGATCGGTTGTGAGCTTTTGCGGGGTCGAAAAACTCGCTGAGGATTCTTGTGCCAAAGTCGTCCATTCCGTGTGGAATACGCCTTCTTTGTCGGTGCGGAGATAAGTGTGCGCCCCGAAATAATCGCGTTGTGCTTGTGTTAAATTTTGTGGCAACGAAGCGCGGCGGTAGCTGTCGAAATAGTCGAGCGAAGCACTGAACGCAGGAACGGCAATTCCGTGACGAGCGGCAGCCATGATGACTTCGCGCCATGCGGATTGTCGATCGAGAATCGTCTGCTTGAATTCAGGAGCTAAGAGCAAATTCGGCAGCGTCGGATTTTCGATGAACGCATTTTGAATACTGCCGAGGAAGCCTGCTCGGATAATACAGCCACCTTTCCAGATTCGGGCACATTCTGCCAGATTCAGCTCGTAGCCGTAGTTTTGAGATGCGACATTCAGCAATGCCATTCCTTGCGCGTACGAGCAGATTTTTGAGCAGTACAGCGCATCCCGGACAGCATTGATAAACATCTTCTTATCGCCGTCGAATGTCGGGCTGTCATAGCTCAACTGTTTGGAAGCTTCGACCCGCTCAGTCTTGTAGGAAGACATGATTCGAGCGTTTACAGCAGCAATGATCGTAGGAATTGCAACCCCTTGTTCAAGGGCATCGGTCACAGTCCAGCGTCCAGTTCCTTTCTGTCCAGCAGCATCCAGAATGAAATCAACAAGGGGTTGGTGCGTATCTGGATCGAACACTTTAAAGATGTCTGCCGTAATCTCGATCAGATACGAATTCAGTTCAGGAGTCGTGTTCCATTCACTGAATGCTTCATACAGTTCATCGTTCGTCAATCCGCCCACGTTCTTCAACAGATCGTAGGCTTCTGCAATCAACTGCATATCACCGTACTCGATGCCGTTGTGCACCATCTTGACGTAGTGACCTGCACCACCCGGACCAATGTAAGTCACACAAGCGCCATCATCAACTTGAGCCGCGATCTTGGTCAAAATCGGTTCAAGGTATTCGTAAGCGGATTTCGTGCCACCCGGCATTAAACTGGGACCATTGAGCGCCCCTTCTTCACCGCCACTCACACCCATTCCGATAAAGGTGAATTTTGCAGCTTCGAGATCCCGCGCTCGACGGGCAGTATCACTAAATAAAGAATTACCGCCATCGATCAGGATGTCACCCTCATCGAGTAGCGGCTTCAGTTGTTCGATCATGGCATCCACGGGTGCGCCCGCTTTTACCATGATCAAGATTTTCCGGGGGCGTTCGAGCGAAGCAACGAATTCTTCGATCGTATAAGTTGCCTTGACATTTTTGCCGCCCGCTCGATTTGCCATGAAGGTATCGGTTTTCTCGCGGCTTCGGTTGTAGACCGCGACGGGGAAGCCATTGCGCTCCACGTTGAGGGCGAGGTTCTCCCCCATGACAGCGAGACCAATTACACCAAAACTTTGTGCCATAAAATTTCTCTGCTAACTCTGTAACGGCAAGGAAGCGATCGTTTTCTTCAAGGTAGCTCGATCAACCAAAGGTAGCGTGGAAGATTAGATTAAGACTCTGGCTAGAGAGAGGGATTTTGCGTTTTAATGTTCTACCCCATTCGTTGCAGCAATCCCCGTAATAATGCGGCTTCCAGGCTAATTGTTTTGTAGCCAACTTCGTCGAATAGAATCACGATCTTGTCTCCTTCGTATCGCATGACAATGCCTTCTCCCCAGGACTTGTGAGCGATGCGGCTGTTGAGTTGATAGGGTTTGCGTTGATCGTCTTGTGTGTTAGCAATTCCCGCAGCACAGTTGTCACAATTTCCACACAATTCTTCACAGGGATCGCCGAAATAGTTCAATAAGTAACGACGGCGACAATCTTGAATTTCAGCGTAATTTCGCATCATTTCAATCCGCGATCGCTCTACTTTAGTCTTCCGCTCTTGTGCGTGTAAAACTTCTTCCGCTGCTTGTCCCAGATCAGGTGCGTCCGGTTTAGCAAACACTTCTCCGGTCGGCAATGCTTCCACAATTCCGAATAGTTCTAAGTGACTTAATGTTGTTTTTAACTTTATTCCCGACAAATCCATCAAGGACTTTAAGCTCTTGGGATGAATTGGCTCAGATTGTTGTCGAACCAGTTCAGCGAGTTCAATTACTTTCTCTTTTTCCAGTTTGCCGCCACCCGAAAAGAACTTGCGTAAGTTCAAATCATCAGGTGTGTAGAACAAGATAATGTTTGCGGGATCACCATCGCGCCCAGCTCGTCCGATTTCTTGGTAGTAACTATCGATCGAGTCACTAATGTTGTAGTGCAGCACAAATCGAACATTCGGCTTATCAACTCCCATTCCGAAAGCGGTGGTTGCGACAATCACTTCTGCTTCATCGGACATAAAAGCGTTTTGAGCTTGTTCGCGCTCTTTGGTTTTGAGACCTGCGTGATAAGCGATCGCATTAATTCCCGCTTCCTTCAATGCCTCAGCTAGAGATTCGGTCGCTTTTCGAGTCGCAACATACACAATCCCTGGTTTCGTTAATTGCTGAATTCGTTTGATAAAAATTTCGCGCTTTTCCGCTTCATCATCGTAGTTCTCAACTGCAAGACGTAAGTTCGGACGATCGAAGCCTCGAACAATGATGCGCGGGTTCTCCATGCCTAATCGTTGAATGATCTCTTCACGCACAGGTGGCGACGCGGTTGCTGTTAGAGCTAATGTTGTCGGATGTTCCAAAGCTGTGATTACTGTTCCTAATCTCAGATAGTCCGGGCGGAAACTATGACCCCATTCACTGATGCAATGTGCTTCATCAATCACGAACAGTGAAGGAGGTGCAGATTGTAAATGCTCGATCGTATCTGCGTTGTTAAATTGCTCTGGTGCGAGGAAGAGAAATTCGATCTCACCGTTGCGCCATTGTTCAAAGATATTTGCTCGATCGCTCGATGAAATCGTTGAGTTCACAACCGCTGCATGACCGACTTCAGCCGCGATCGATTCCACTTGATCTTTCTGAAGCGCGAGGAGTGGAGAAACCACGATCGTAGATCCAGGAATATGTGCGGCGGCAAGTTGATAAATCGCGGATTTGCCTGATCCAGTGGGCATGATTGCCAGCGTATCGCGATGTTCTAGAACGGATGCGATCGCGGCTTCTTGTCCGGGTCGAAGGTCATCGTATCCGAGATAATCTTGAGCAAGCTTTTGGATTGAAACAGGTTTTTTTCTTGGCATATTTTGAAAAGAAAATGCAGGGCAAGTTAGACTCGCCCCACACTAGAGAGGTTGAACAGCTTAGGAACTTTGGAAGAATTAACTGCGATCGCTAAATCCGCCCAGCAGCGCCAATCCACCCAGAACGGCTGCCGCGAGAACCCCGATCGAGAATGCAGGCGTTTTATCAATGTGGTCTAAGAGGCTTGGAACCTCAAACTTCTTGTAATCGCCATCCACGCGATCGTATCCCGGTTCCTCGATCGCCTCATACAGATTGTTCGGATCGTCTTCGCCCTTCTCAACTTCAGTCCGCTGTAATGGGAACCCGAATGCTAACAATCCCAAATCTACTAATCCCGGTGAGATGCGCTGAATCACATCTAGAATCTTGCCCACATCGCTGACAATGTAATCCCGAACTTCATGCTCAGCAGCATATAGAATTGCATCAGTTACTAAACTAGCATTGTAGAACGGAGGGGGAGCCATCGGTTTCACACCAAGCTTTGTTTTACCTTTGGTGTAGAACGGAGTGTTAATGACTCCAGGCATGATGTTAGCAATGTTGATCGGATAGCCTTGGTGCTTCAATTCAATTCGAAGTGAATCGAGCATTCCCATCACACCATGTTTAGAAGCAGAATAGGGACTTTGATAAGGTAGCGATCGACGTGCTTCGACTGAGGTAATACTGATAAACGAACCGCGCCCTTCTTTTTTCAGCAATGGTAACGCCACCATCGCACCATACACTTGTCCCATAAAATCGACATCGACGACCCGCTTAAATTCTTCGGGCGTAATGCGATCGAAGGTCGAAAACAATCCAGTTGCAGCCGCATGAACCCAAGTATCGACACGCCCGAAACGATCAACGGCTTTATCCCCGATCGTTTTGACCTGCTCGAACTCTGCCACATCTGCGACAACTGCGATCGCTTCTCCGCCCCGTTGATGAATCTCTTCGACGAGCGTTGCTAACCCTGGTTGACTGCGTGCTGCAACCACCACTTTCGCACCCTGCTCTGCAAACTTCAGAGCCGCATCCCGTCCAATTCCACTTGATGCGCCGACAATTACGACGACTTGCTGATTAATCGGTTTAAAGTCCATTGTTCTGAATTAGTAATCTTCTTCTCTACGGTCTTCGTAATCTTCAGACGAGGAAGGCTCAAGCTCCCATCTACGATCGTCACGTCCTTCTAAAATCTCATTCGTGTGCAGATAGTTGTAATCGCTCATTTCTAAACCGACTGCGCGACCTAACTCATCCACAACATCCATATCTGGAGTCATTGCTGTTCCGCCAACCGATTCATCACCGACCGCGTTCGCTTGCTCATAGTTCGCATCGATATCGCCGCCCGTCAAAACTGCGGAAGCTTCGTGAAGTTCACTTTCTCGATCGTGCATTGTTCGACCGCCGATCGAATATCCCGGCATCTCTGCTACACCTGTTCCATAAGACTCAGTGTACTCTTGCGGAATATCGCCGTAATCTTGTTCGGGTTCGAGATCGTCGTCTTCCACATCGCCGCCTAAATTATGCAACGATGCCTCCAGATCCGCCTCGTCAGAGATATCTTGGTATCCTTGATCTTTACTATAGGTCATTAGTGTTCTCCCGCTTATCAGGCATCGCACTCCTGTAAGTTAACGAATCGCAATCAATCTCAGACTCTTCACATAGAAAGTTCCTTGATCCATCTAGAGAAGGAGTTTTGCTTCTGTCATGCGAGTGAGGAGCGATCGAGGCTTTTCTTCTAGTGTGTAAAAAGCCTGTGAGATCAGTCTAGACACAAGGGAGACGCAGCAAATGGTGATGGACTCGCAGCCGAAGAAGGTTGCTATTTTAATCGAGCAAGGTGTTGAAGATGCCGAATTTCAACTCCCTTACAATGCGCTAAAAAAAGCGGGAGCCGAAGTGGTAGTTCTCGGTTCGCGTGTGAATGAAGAATATAAAGGGAAGCAAGGCAAGCTGAATATTAAAGCGGATGCTACTACGACGGAATCGATCGCAACGGATTTCGACGCGGTAATTATTCCGGGGGGTCAAGCGCCCGATAAGATGCGGACGAACATGAAAACCGTTCAGTTTGTGGAAGATGCACTTGAGAATGGGGTATTAGTGGCATCGGTGTGTCACGGTCCGCAAGTCCTGATCGAAGGTGACATGCTAGATGGTGTTCGGGCAACTGGATTCCGCGCGATTCGGAAGGATATGCAGAATGCTGGAGCCGAATTTGTCGATGAACCTTTAGTGATTGATGACAATCTAATTACCTCTCGTCGTCCGGGAGATTTGCCGATCTTTGTGACTGCAATTCTGCAACAGTTAAATCTGAACATTCCTGATACAACTTTGCCTCCGATCAGTGACCTTGATGCGGGTTGGTGGAAGCTCGGTGAAGAATGGGGCGGATCGAGCAGAAGCGAAGTTGTGAATGCGTTGAATACTGCAATTCAAGGCGAGCGTTATAGCCTGGAAACCTTCCAGCATTACTATGACAACGCGACTGATGATGCAATGAAGGAACTGTTCCAAGAGATTTTGCAGCACAAAAATCAGCACGTTCAACAGTTGGAAGCGCGGTTAGCAGTGTTTAATGAGAAACCTTCGCTGCCTGCTGCGGTTAGTAACCTCTATGCCAGCATTAAATCCTTCTTCCAAAACGATCAAACCGATGTCGAAATCTTGCGACGGGCATTAGGCGATTTGCAAACGGGTGTGGTCGATACCTACAATCTCCGCAATATGCTCACTGATCCGGCAACGGTTGAGATTTTGGATCAGATGGAAGTGACTTTGGCACGAGACGAGCAGCGAATTGCAAATCTCTACAAAGATCGATTGGGCGGTAGCTCCGCTTCACGAAGTGACCGCACTCCCCAATCTCCCAAACCCTCTAGCCGTCCTGCGGTAACAGGTGCATAGTTCCCCAGAAGTCGGAGGTCTTTGAGACCTCCGACTTCTCTTGTTTCAATCTACTGTGAATCGTTATGGAAACTGAATCGGACAAAACAATTAATTCTTCTGAACAGCAACCGATGACCGACACCGAAAAGTGGGCATCGATCGTGGGTGGTAGCGCAATGGTGCTATTCGGATTGCAAAAACGATCGCTGAGAGGTATCTTAACTGCGATCGCGGGCGGTGGTCTCGCGTATCATGGCGCAACCGCTGAGAAAAGCCTGACCGATAAAGTAAGTGATGCAGTCGGACTCAATAAAGCACTCAAAGTTGAGAAGACCGTCACCATCAATCGCCCAGTCGAAGAACTCTATAACTATTGGCATAACTTTGAGAATCTGCCAACCTTCATGAAGCACGTCAAATCGGTGACTGTGAGCGAAGGTGGAAAGCGATCGCATTGGGTCGCGAATGCTCCTTTGGGTCAGGAAGTCGAATGGGATGCGGAAGTGATCAAAGATGAACCGAATCGATTGATTGCTTGGGCATCGATCGAAGGTGCAGATGTCGATAATTCTGGATTTGTTCGATTCACACCTGCACCGGGCGATCGAGGAACTGAAGTCAAAGTCGTAATGGAATACGAAATTGCAGGCGGCAAATTGACGGCAGCTTTGGCAAAACTGTTTGGAGAAGAGCCAGAACAACAAGTCGGTGATGAACTCCGCCGCTTTAAGCAATTAATGGAAGCGGGGGAAATTGCCACGACTGAAGGACAACCTCGCGGTCACTAATCGCTCTAGGGTCTGCTTTAGAAGTCTTTCACTGCGTTCATGCCCGCCCCGAATTCTATTCCGGGGCGGGTCAACACCGAAGCAAAAAATTTCTGTTCATTCATACCAATAACTCACAATGAAAGCTGTTTGCTGGCATGGCGCGAACGATGTCCGCGTCGATACTGTTCCTGATCCAACGATCATCAATCCCAGAGATGCCATTCTCAAAGTCACAGCAACAACGATCTGTGGCTCAGATTTGCACATCTATGATGGCTACATTCCCTCGATGCAGCCCGGAGATATTATCGGGCATGAATTCATGGGGGAAATTGTGGAAACTGGGCGCGAAGTCAGAAAGCTGAAAAAAGGCGATCGCGTTGTTGTCTCTTCAATTATCGGTTGTGGTCAGTGTCACTACTGCTCACATCAACAATGGTCACTCTGCGATAACTCAAACCCAGGTGGCGCATTTCAAGAACCGTTATTCGGTTATAGTACAGGCGGAATTTTCGGCTACTCGCATCTATTCGGTGGGTATGCAGGTGCACAAGCGGAATATGTGCGAATTCCCTTTGCAGATCATGGCTGTGTGAAAGTTCCTGATGGGATGACCGATGAACAGGCATTACCAATTTCGGATGCTTTCCCGACCGGATATATGGGCGCAGATATGTGTGATATCAAGCCTGGAGATGTCGTTGCAGTCTGGGGTTGCGGTCCGGTTGGATTGTTTGCAATTCGTAGTGCTTATCTGTTAGGGGCAGAGAAAGTGATTGGTATCGATCGCTTTCCTGAACGGTTAGCAATGGCGAAAACTCAGTGCGGCGCAGAGATCATCAACTACGAAGAAGTCGATGCAGGGGAAGCGCTCAAGGAAATGACCGGAGGACGCGGACCCGATGCCTGTATCGATGCGGTCGGACTCGAAGCGCATGGGACTGGCTTCATGGGACTGTACGACGAAGTGAAACAGAGTGTTCGACTCGAAACCGATCGACCTCATATTCTGCGTCAGATGATTGTTGCTTGCCGGAAAGGTGGCGTGATTTCGGTGATGGGTGTGTATAGCGGCTTTATTGATAAATTGCCGATGGGTGCTGCATTTAATAAAGGTCTCACGTTCAAAATGGGACAAATGCACGGACAGCGCTACATGCCGAAACTGATTGATCATGTGCTGAAAGGTGACATTGATCCTGCGTTTGCTTTCTCTCATCACATGCCATTGACCGAGGCGAAGCAAGCTTACGAAATGTTCAAGCACAAGACCGATAAATGTATCAAAGTTCTACTGAGACCTTAATCATGAATAATCTACGCAAAATCTTTTCTAACCTCGTTCTGAGTGTTGTCTTATTCCTGACGCTATTGTTTAACTTTAGTGGAGTTGCGAATGCTGCGATCGCACCTGATGAAGCTCAAAACATCATGCGTGATGCGAGTAGCCTTCAAGAAGCTGGACAAAAACTCAGAGAAGCCGATTCTTCTGAAAAGCTGCGGAACAATGAAACTCTAAACACCGCAAAAGAAGTGCGGAAGGATCGACCCGCGATCGATGCAAAAGGCAACACGATCGAAGAAACGAAAGAGGGCTTGAAAGGCGTGGTCGAAAACGTGAAAGAAAAGCTCAATTTGAATGAGCCGCTTCCCGAAGCAACCAAAGAATTTCTTGAGAATCCTACCAAGACAGTGGAGGAAGGTCGATGAAAGCTCTTTGCTGGCATGGCGCGTTAGATGTCCGAGTCGATAACGTTCCTGATCCGAAAATTCTCAATCCGAGAGATGCGATCGTCAAAATTACATCGACTGCAATCTGTGGGTCTGACCTGCACATCTATGATGGATTCATTCCCACGATGCAATCGGGAGACATCCTCGGACATGAATTCATGGGCGAAGTTGTCGAGATTGGATCGGCGGTCAAGAATATTCAAATTGGCGATCGTGTGGTTGTGCCGTTCACGATTTCTTGTGGAAACTGTTACTTCTGCCAAAAGGATCTTTGGTCATTGTGTGATAACTCAAATCCGAATGCTTGGCTGATTGAACCGCTGTATGGTCACTCTCCGGCTGGATTGTTTGGTTATTCGCATTTCTTTGGTGGATATGCAGGCGGACAAGCTGAATACGCTCGTGTACCGTTTGCAGATACGGGATTGTTCAAGATTCCGCCTGAGTTGACCGATGAACAGGTTTTGTTCTTGACTGACATTTTCCCGACCGGATACATGGCAGCAGAACATTGTGATATCCAACCTCATCATGTGGTGGCGGTTTGGGGTTGCGGTCCGGTGGGACAGTTCGCGATCAAGAGTGCGTTCTTGCTCGGAGCCGATCGAGTGATCGCGATCGACCGTGTGCCCGAACGCCTAGAGATGGCGAAATCGATCGGGGCAGAGGTGCTGAACTACGAAGAACTTGATGTTGGGGATGCACTCAAAGAGATGACGGGCGGACGTGGACCCGATTCGGTGATTGATGCGGTCGGATTGGAATCACATGGAACTAGCATCGATTATTGGGTGGATAAAGCGAAGCAAGCGGTTCGATTGGAAACCGATCGACCGATTGCACTCAGACAAGCGATCGTGGCTTGTAGCAAAGGCGGAACGGTTTCAGTTCCAGGCGTGTACGGTGGCTTTCTTGATAAAATCCCGATGGGAGCCGCATTCAATAAAGGTCTCACGTTCAAGATGGGGCAAACACATGTGCATCGTTATCTCGATCGATTGATCGGACACATCCAGCGGGGTGACATTGATCCTTCTTTTGTGATCAGCCACACGATGCCTTTGGAGCAAGCACCTCATGGTTATGAGATCTTTAAGCACAAGAAAGATAACTGTACCAAAGTTGTGCTGAAACCTTAGAAATCACTACAGATACTAAGATTCCCTGAATCGAATTGATTCGGGGAATTTTATTGTGATTGTGCGATCGCACGAAAAAAAGGGGTAGGTGATGATCCGCACCCGACCCCAGCCCCAGACTTTGAAAAGGTGAAGGTAAACCTTGAATCGTTGAACGCTTCAGTGATTCTACTGTATACAGTAGGGGAATAAATCCAAAACTGTCAATAGGTTTAGCAAATAAAGTTGCAAAACCTGTATACTGTTTTCTGTGAAATAACAATATTATTTTCCTTGAGTTGGGAAATTTCAGAACCAACTCGATACACTCTGTGAAAGCGCGATCGAGCGAAACCTATGGCAAATCCTAACCCCAAGACCGAACAGCTTGCACTCGGAAGAGGCAAACGGACGAAGTTAAATCACGAGACCGTTTCGATGCGAATGTCGGCTGAAACCAGAGAAGCACTCGAAGCGATCGCAAGTAGCTATGACTGTTTTTATGGGGGTAAACCTTGGATTGCTGGACTCTTAGAAAAGATTGGAAACGGTGAGCTTTTAATCGTTCCAGCACCGCCAACTCAAGATAAATTGAATGCTCGTCAGGTGATTAAACAGAAATTTGCGAAACGGTGATCGCTTGCATTCAACTGATCCATCGTGGTATAGAAAAGCGATGGGGCATTGTGATGTATCAGAAGTTTCATGACGAAGATCCTAGTCTGCTTCGATACGCTGCTGGACTTAGTACTTCAGCCAGGGTGGAACAGCGATTACGAGGATTTTGATCAGCGCATTGAAGATTGTAAAAAACTACAGGCGCTGATCGAATCTGAGCAGATTTGCCTGTATGTTCTCCGCAGCATGATTCATTTCGTGCACATCACTGTAAGGGAATGCTTCAACACTCCGCAAGCGAATCGTACGATCGCTAAAATTTTAGAGCTAGGAAGTTACTATCTCACAGTCGATCACGAATGGTGGATCGAGCGAATTACACAGCTTGATCATCTTCCTGAAAATGCAGAACTCTATGACATTGAATGCTTAATTTGTGCGGAAACGGCGGCGATCGATGCGATCGTGGTTCGAGATCCCATTGTGTTTGAGGAATTGATCGATCGCAACGCTGAACTTTTCCAGACGTTTAGCCCTCAGATTCTCGATATCAATCGATTTATCAATATTTTTATCAACAATCGCAGCGACCTACAGGAGATCCGGCAGTTTGTATATCCACTGACTCCTCAAGAAATGGTGGTGCAATTACCTTGGGGATCAACGCCGATCGATTTTGCCTACAAGATTCATACCAGCATCGGAGATCACTGTGTCAAAGCACTCGTCAACCAACAAGAAGTGCCACTCAACTATCGACTGCAAACGGGTGACATCGTTGAAATCATCACCAGAGAAACAGCAAGCCCAGATCCCGATTGGCTAGATTTTGCAGCAACTCAAATTGCTAAAAAAGGAATCAGTCGAAGCATTCGATACAATCAGGTGCAACGAGGTTGGCAAATCATCAAGCGACATCTTGGAAATCAAGTTTCTGCCTATCGGCAACAGTTAGAGTACATTGCTTCGATTTCTAACTTTGCCTCGATCGATGATTTCGCCAGAGGAGTCGCATCCGGTGATGTGTCTCGGCTTCAGTTCAATACTTTAATCAAGATGGTGCAGGAGAATTGGTTAAATCCGCCCTCTGAAGCTGCCTCTAAGCCCAAAAAAGGGCGACAACCTTGGCGGATTGCTTCTTGCTGTATTCCGCTGCCTGGAGACGAAATTTGTGGCGTAGTTCGATCGCGAAAGCAACCGATTCGAGTTCACTCCAAACACTGTCAAACTTTGAATGATCTTGATCCCCAGCGATTACAATCCCTCTGTTGGAATCAGACCTGTGCACGAGTTCACCTCCAAGTCACACTTTCAGATGAACCCGATACGTTTAGACCGATTCTAAACAAGCTAGTCGAGAACGACATCACACCAGACTTGCGAAGTTTGTCGATCGTGAATGGAGCTGCCAGAGCCACGATCGGAGTCGATGTCTTTTCGCGATCGCATCTAGAAGCCATTCAGCGAAAGATTGCAGATGTCCCTACTGTCAGCAGTGTGAGGCTTGCGAGACCGATTTTGATCGCGGCAGATGCCATCAATGAAACCGATGAAGCCTCATAGCAAACCAGGGGAAAAAATACTCTCCCCTGACTCAGAACCATTACAACTCCGGCTTTAAGGAATGAAACTTCTTGCGTAATCGAATTAACGCCCGTTCCTTTTGTTTGCGTAAAGCCGGAATACTACAGTCGGGCTGTCCTTCTATGCTGAGGATATTGTGAATCTCTTGCCAGCTTAGTCCTTGAACAATCTTCAGCATCAAGATTCGCTGATCTCTTGGCTCTAATAGACCAAACGCCGCTTGAATAAAGCTGAGATCATCCTCAATCTCTTCAGCCTGACACACCACTTGTTCCACTCGCTCCGGTTCCGAGTCTAGAGAAACAAGTCTTTTGCGATCGCGGCTCTTCTCGCGAATAATATTGTAAGCAGCACGCCTTAACCAAGCCGATAGCTCTTGAATGACAATTCCCCGACGAGTTGCTGTCACTGCCCGAATCAGTGCCTCGTTGAGAATTGCAGCTTCGCAGAAATCACCATTCAAGTGAAACCGATAGAGATTTCTGCGTACGAAAGCATAGAGCAAACGACCGCTAGAACTATTGCTGCCCAACAGTTCTCTGGCTTCATCAAGCAGTTGCTCGATTGCTAGCGATAAAGATAGGTCTTGAGTCGAGTTGATATTGGATGAAGACGGGTCATAGTCAGGAGCCATAGTATAGTTCCTTTGTTCGAGGAGGTAGTCCTTAAGGGAAGATCGATGAAAACGAAGTGGATCATCCAAATGACAGCGGTAAGTCCGGCAGCATTCGCTCTGGGGAAAGATGAATATATAGCGATACAAGGGATTTCCTTTCCTTGTTAGTGCAGGAGACCTCTGTTTGTGACGCTGCGATTCAGCAATCTCCGACAGTGAGTTTCTAGATTTGCTTGAGGGTGAAGTGAAAAAAATTTGTGACACTTTTTCCGTCACAAATGTGCGATCGCGGTCACAATCCTAAGCAAGCCCTTGTGACTTGTCAGTTCGTGAAGATTGTCATCGATCGATTTCAATCAGCATCTAATTCTTTAGGTTTCTGTGAAATCGGTTACAAAGCGTTCTTCAACTCCAGAAGAACCCGACTTTCGAGAGAACTTTGTATTTGGGATTGCAATAAAACGGGCAATCTCTGCCAATTTGGGAAAATAATGCTCGAAAAGGAGCAGTGTCGCAGTGAACCATCTTTTATCTCAGTCCACCCCGATGATCATCGATCTTGTCCTGGAGTATGCCAAGTTAGCAACACAGGCAAGTTTGACGGATACAGAAGCTGATCGATTAGACGAAATCCTGGAAATGGCGACCGAAAATCCGACGCTCAATTTCTGGATGACCGAGTTGGAACATCTCATTAGTCATCGCCTGGGTTTGCTCAATGAAGACGATCGAGAATCGTACAAGGATCAGCAGGCAATGATGCGAGAGTATGGTGTACAAAATGATTCGGTGATGTATCCGAGATTAAACAATGAAACTCTGCAACGGGAAGTCACAGAGCCGAGTACACCGATCGCTTTGTAGTGCGATCGGTTGATTCCTCCACGTTTCATATCCATCGACTAAAGCTTTGGCTCAAAGTCGGTGGATTTTATGTTATTTGGTAGCAAAAATGAGTAGATAGAACAATCGTTTTCTATTACTCTATCTAGGGTCGGATGAACAGGCGGAGAAACGCGATCGAACGTCGTATGATTTTCAGCTTGCTTGGATTGCGTCCTTCAACGTCGAAACGACATCCCCGATCGCGATTTCTTTCACGGCTTTGGTCGATCGCTCAACCATTTCAACTTTGCCATTCTTGAGCGATTTTCCAGTCACAATCCGGTAAGGAATTCCGATCAATTCCGCATCTTTGAACTTCACGCCTGCCCGTTCGTTTCGATCGTCGAGCAATGTTTCCACCCCTGCTTGATTCAACTCGTTATAGAGCTTTTCAGCAGCGCTCACTTGATCCGCATCATTCACATTTGGGATCACCACGATCGCATGATACGGCGCGATCGCAACCGGAAGTACAATGCCATCTTTGTCGTAGGATTGTTCGATTGCAGCTTGAGCCAGTCTCGAAACCCCAATCCCATAACATCCCATGACTAAAGGCGCTTCTTCCCCTTGCTCATTGGTATAGGTTGCATTCATCGCTTTAGAATACTTTGTCCCAAGCTGGAAGATATGCCCAATTTCGATTCCTCGTGCGGTCTTCAAAGTTTGAGATGGATCGTGAATTGCTCGATCGCCAACTCGCGCTTTCCGCACATCGACAACCAGATCCGGCTTCTGAAATTCCCTACCCCAGTTCGCGCCAACTACGTGATAGCCCGATTCATCTGCACCTGTGACAAAGTTCTCTAAGTTCGCCGCAGTCTGATCCACGAATCGAACAAACTTCGGATAGATCTCTTTACTCGATCGAAGATAACTATCTGCAATTCCTGGTGAAATGTAACCCAAAGGTAATGATTTTTCTGCCCATTTTTGTTGAGCTTCTGCATTGGGAACGGTGAGAGAAATGATTGTTTTACCGTTAAAGCGATCGGCAATTTTCGTCAATTCGTTCTGCAATTTCACATCATTCACATCTTGATCACCTCTGATGTGAACAAGAACTAGTGCAGTCATTCCGCTATCAAAAACCGCTTGATAGAGAACGTTTTTAACAATATTTGTGGGGGAACATTTGAGAAACTGACTCACTTTCTCGATCGTTTCAGTTCCAGGTGTTTCGCGTTTCTCGTAGCTGGTGAACGATGAGGGTTCAACATCGGAAGGAAGTGCGATCGCTTTTTCCACATTCGCCGCATATTTTCCATCCTCAGTGTAGAGAACTTCGTCTTCTCCCGCTTCTGCCAGCACCATAAATTCTTGCGATCCCGATCCGCCAATTGCACCCGAATCCGCATCAACCGCCCGAAATTCTAACCCGGTTCTGCTCAGAATTTTGCAGTAGGCATCGTGCATTTTTTGATAAGTTTTCTTCAGTCCTTCCTCGTCTACATCAAAAGAATAGGCATCTTTCATGATGAACTCTCGACCGCGCATCAAGCCGAATCTGGGGCGAATTTCATCACGGAACTTGGTTTGAATCTGATAAAGATTCTGCGGCAATTGACGATAAGAACGAATCATATCGCGGGCGATCGTCGTAATCACTTCCTCGTGTGTAGGACCCAAACCGAGTTCACGATTTTGTCGATCGACCAACGAAAACATAATTCCTTCTGCCTTCGTGTACGTATCCCAGCGCCCGGACTCTTTCCACAATTCCGAGGGCTGGACTTGCGGCAGTAAACATTCTTGTGCGCCTGCTGCGTTCATTTCTTCGCGCACAATCTGAGAAATCTTTTGCAACACACGCCACATCAGCGGCAGATACGCATAAATCCCGCTACCAATCCGCCGAATATAGCCCGCCCGCACCAAAAGCTTATGGCTGGGGATTTCTGCCTCGGCTGGATCTTCCCGTAACGTGACAAATAGCATCTGAGATAGCCGCATCGATCGTGCCCTTCGTTGAAAAAACCATTTCTTATTCTAGAGGGTTCGTTGAACAAAGAATGCGTGTCCCCCATTTCAACTTCGGTCGTTTAGATTAAGGCAAGACATTTCAGCACTCCAGTAATGAAACTCACGCTCCCAGCATTGCGATCGAGAAATTATCGCCTCTTCTTTACCGGACAAGGCATTTCGCTCATCGGCACTTGGATGACCCAACTGGCAACGGTTTGGGTCGCGTATCAGCTCACCCAGTCGGCTTTTATCGTGGGATTAGTCGGTTTTGTCGGGCAATGTCCGAATTTCTTCCTCGCACCGTTTGGGGGATTATTTGCCGATCGAAGCGATCGACGATCGTTGCTAGTGACAACCCAAATTCTTTCAATGGTGCAATCGCTGCTTCTCGCAGGTTTTGCTCTTAGCGGCACAATCAATCTCTCGCTATTGTTAGCGTTGGGATTTTTTCAAGGCTTGATCAAGGTCGTAGATGCCCCGACACGTCAGACTTTTGTAAAAGACATGATCGAGCGACCCGAAGATCTTGCAAGCGCGATTGCGCTGAATTCAACTTTGGTCAACGGAGGACGATTGCTTGGACCTGCGATCGCGGGAATCGTGATTGCTCGTGTCGGAGCAGGCTATTGTTTCTTGATTGATGGACTCAGCTATGTTGCCGTGATTGCTGGATTGTTGCTTATGCGGCTCAAAGCGCAACCTCGCATCACTTATCAATCCAAACCGCTTCAGCGCATCCAAGAGGGCATGAACTATGCGTTTCAGTCGGCTCCGATCCGATCGATTCTGTCATTGATGACTGTATTTAGTCTGATGGCAATGTCGAATTCGATCTTAGCTCCGATCATGGCGCTTCAAGTTCTTCGCACCGATGCTCATACATTGGGATTTTTGCTGGCAGCATCGGGAATTGGAGCTTTGATCGGAGGCGCTTATCTCAGTACGCGATCGACCGTCGCCGGATTAGGTCAAATCATTGCGATCGCACCCGTACTCGCTGGAGTCGGATTAATCGGTTTCGGACTTTCACGCCAGATTTGGCTCTCGATTCCTGCGATGATGCTGGTTGGATTTGGTTCAATTCTGCAAACTTCTTCGAGCAACACCGTTCTACAAACGATCGTAGAAGATGACAAACGAGGACGCATTATGAGCTTATTCACGATGTCATTTCTGGGTGTTGCACCATTCGGTCAACTATTAGCGGGAACATTGGCAACTGCGATCGGCACACCCAATACATTAGTGTTGAATGGCGCAGTGTGCATTCTGGCAGCAATGATTTTTGCAAGACAGATATTCAGCTTGAAGATCAGTTCTGAACTATCGGTGATCCGACCCAAACATCAGTAAAACCCACACAGGATAGAGTTTTACAGTCGGAAAACCCGCATCGATCGTGCGGCAACTTCATCTGTCATCAGCAATACGAGACGTTGAGAATGAACACAGAAGCAAATCACTTCTGATCCTCATCAACGCTCAACCAGCATGAACACCATTTCTCAAGCCGCATACAGCGAATTTCTGCAACAAGTGCAAGCGCGACAAATTGCACAAGTCACGATCAAAGTCGATCGCATCGAATACCGTCTCAAACCAGAATTCGGGGGAGCACGTTACTACACGATCAGCGACCAGTTCCAACCGAACCTCCCGAACTTACTGCGTAATCAAAACATTCCGTTTACCGATGAGCGCGTTTCTGCGGGTGGACTCTTAGGAATGCTGCTTTCGATGGGTGCAATGGTCGGTGCATTGGTCTGGCTGGCAAAATTTAGTCAAGCAGGCGGCGGAATCGGTGGACTAACTGGAATTGGCAAGAGTAAAGCCAGAGTTTATAACCAAGGTAAAACTGGGATTCAATTCGCGGATGTTGCAGGAGTAGACGAAGCGAAACAGGAATTACAGGAAGTCGTCGATTTTCTCAAGAATGGTGAGAAGTACCGCAGAATTGGCGCAAAAATCCCCAAAGGTGTGTTGTTAGTCGGACCTCCTGGAACTGGAAAAACATTGTTGGCAAAAGCGATCGCTGGAGAAGCGGGAGTCCCGTTCCTCAGCATGTCCGGTTCAGAATTCGTTGAACTCTATGTGGGTGTGGGTGCTTCACGAGTACGGGACTTATTCCAGCAAGCGAAACGGCAAGCTCCCTGCATTATCTTTATTGATGAATTGGATGCGATCGGTAAATCTCGCGGCAATTCCAACTTCAGCGGCAATGATGAGCGCGAACAAACCCTAAATCAGCTACTTACTGAAATGGATGGGTTTGATGGCAATGAAGGTGTGATTTTGATTGCTGCAACGAATCGCCCTGAGATTTTAGATCCTGCTTTACGTCGTCCGGGTCGGTTCGATCGCCAAGTATTAGTCGATCGTCCTGATAAAAGCGGTCGAGAAGCGATTCTAAAAGTCCATTCTCGATCGGTAAAATTGGGCGAAGATGTTGATCTAAATGCCATCGCAACTCAAACCGTCGGATTTGCGGGCGCAGATTTAGCCAATTTAGTGAACGAAGCCGCATTAATGGCAGCCCGTCAGAATCGGCAGGCGGTATTAATGGCTGATTTTCGAGAAGCGATCGAGCGAGTGATTGCAGGATTAGAGAAGCGATCGCGGGTTCTATCTCCCTTAGAACGTCAAACGGTTGCCTATCATGAAGTCGGACATGCCTTCGTGGGTGCATTGATGCCGGGTGGTAGTAAAGTGACGAAAATCTCGATCGTGCCTCGTGGATTGGGTGCATTGGGCTATACGCTGCAAACTCCCGAAGAAGATCGATTTCTGATGATCGAAGATGAACTACGGGGTCGAATTGCGACTTTACTAGGTGGACGAGCCGCTGAGGAAATCGTATTTGGCAAAGTATCGAGCGGTGCGAGCGATGATATTCAGAAAGCGACCGCATTGGCAGAACGAGCAATCACACAGTATGGAATGGGTGAGACGTTAGGACCGATCGCGTTTGAAACTCAGCAAGCCCAGTTTCTTGAGAGTGGAAGTATTCGTCGATCGATTAGTGCAGAGGTAGCTTCGGAAATCGATCGATTGATCAAGCAGACTATCGATCGAGCTTACACAACGTCTTTGGCGATTCTGCGACACAATCGATCGTTACTAGAATCGACGACTCAAACCCTGTTAGACACTGAAGTGCTGGAAGGTGAACAGTTAGAACGAATTCTGGCACAGGTACAGATGCCTGAGAGCGTGTAGGAAAGCGCGGTGCCTGCGGCTAGGCGAAGCCATCGTGGAGTTTCTGAGGAGATTTCACGATCGCTTCTGACATGGACAAATGCTGATGTGTCAACGCCAAACGATTGCTCCCATTACATCAAAGTGAAAGTCGTATGACCAAATTGCGAGTCTTAATCGCTGAGAGATTGCGGCAGTTGTACCATCGAACAATTTGACACTCCCCGGCGTGAACGCACGGGGATTCTTGGCTCTACGACAGTACTTGC
>ERZ1066124.279-NODE-279-length-41978-cov-27.861389_pt1 | contig 41978 bp, 41 predicted proteins | sample MGYA00382771_ERZ1066124 | MGnify/ENA primary metagenome ERZ1066124 (study PRJEB33369, sample SAMEA5778354) | biofilm metagenome | biome: Industrial cooling water; feature: Water cooling tower basin; material: Biofilm | place: United Arab Emirates | collected... | reverse complement strand
CACAAGCTGCACAATTAAGTCAATAGTGCTGAGTGCTGAGTATTGAGTGCTGAGTGCTGAGTGCTGAGTTGAAAGTGTCCTAAGCATGATGACTTTGCAGAATATAAAGTACTAGATGTATGGTGGCTTTTTTTTAATTACTCTGGTGAGGCTTTAGTGATACATCGGTATTGACAAGCGAATATCTACTAGTCAATAATGAACCCCCTGCTGCACTAGTTCGTATTTGTGGGGAACCAGAAGCTGTAGTAAAAAGCGTAAAATGTAAGTCTAGAGTCAGCATTCATTTTCTACCCTTTACATTTACCCTTCTCTTCATACGTGCTGAAGGGTTCCCCTGACTTTTAGTGTTTTGACTTTAAAGCAATGAAAAATTCAAATCGAACAATTCTTAAAATCCCGGTTTCTTAGAGAAACTGGGATTTAGTTTTGAGGCGCCATTCCCTAAAATGCCTTTTTGTGCTTATATACACTCATGAATTTGTCTGTTATTTTTTACAGAAACAAAATTACTTTGACTTTTAAGTATGTAAAAGTCAAAACAATTACAAATAAACAATATACTTATGATTTCGACTTCTAGTATAATTCATTGCATAAATCCGGCTTGTACAGCACCCAGAAATCCAGTTGGGAATCGTGAGTGTGCAGCTTGTCAAACACCATTAGTTTATAAATATGTTTGGGCAGCAGGTGAAGAAGCGAGGAAAGTGCCTGTTAATGAGATAGTAGTAGATAGATACGAAGTGGTGGCGCCTTCGATTTGGCTTGATACTAAACCAGGTGTAATTGATACGGAAATATCTGTAGAAAGTACTGTATATTCTAAATTATATAGTCATCATTTACACATACCTCAAGTGTATGATTTGGTTGGAACAAGCAAAATTGTTTTACTAGAAAATGTACCAATAGATAATAACGGCAAACTTACGAGCGCAATAGATTATGTATGGGAACAAGCAACTGCGGTTCGTCAAGTATATTGGCTATGGCAAATTCTGCAACTGTGGGAACCTTTATCTGTTAATAATGTAAGTGGTAGTTTATTAGTATCAAATAATTTACGAGTAACTGGTTGGCGCCTGCGTTTACTAGAATTAATAACAGCACCCGCATCATTACGACAATTAGGTGAGCAGTGGCAACATCTAGTATTAACAGCACATCCATCTATTCGTGACCAATTAGAATCAATAATTAAACAAATTACCCAATATGAATCAGTAGATATAAAAAATATACAAATTCAACTCAATCATTTATTGCTTTCAGCCGCTTCAGAGCTACCACTTAGTATAAAAACAGCAGGTGCCACTCATCCCGGCGCCCAATTAAAACAAAACGAAGATGCTTGCTTTCCTAGTAATGGTGATACCGAAGATTCTCAGTCAGTACGAGTATCAATTGTTTGTGATGGTATTGGTGGACACGAGGGAGGAGAAGTAGCAAGTCAACTGGCAGTACAATCTGTAAAATTACAAGTTCGTGCATTAAAAGCTGAGATAGCACTAAGTAACGAACCTGTTCCTCCTGACTTATTAATGTCTCAACTCGAAGCGAGTTTACGTGTTGTTAATAACTTGATATGCAACGCGAACGACCAGCAACATCGCTCAGGTAAACAAAGGATGGGGACAACGCTGGTGATGGCATTACAAGTAGCACAAACTATTCAAACACCAATGGGATGGGATGCAGAAAATTCCCACGAACTATATATAGCGAGTATTGGTGATAGTCGTGCGTATTGGATAACCCGTGATGGTTATCAGCAACTAACTTTAGATGATGATATTGCCGCGCGTGAAGTACGTAATGGTCGCAGTTTATATCGTAAAGCTTTAAGTCGCGCGGATGCAGGCGCCTTAACACAAGCTTTAGGAACAAAAGAAGCTCAAAACTTACACTTTTCGATTCAACGGTTCATTATTGAAGAAGATGGTTTACTTGTACTCTGTTCGGATGGGTTCAGCGATAATAATTTGATTGAACGCACGTGGCAATCATTCGCACCTGCGGTATTAAATGGTTACATGACGGTATCTGAAGCAGTTGACGCTTGGATAAATAAAGCGAATGAAATCAATGGTCACGATAATATTTCGTTAGTACTTAATTACTGTCACGTATCACCAGATTATGTATCGGCAACTTCGCAAACTCCACTTCATATATTTGAGAATCACGAAGAAGCAGATAAAGAAACCGAAGAATTAGTTGATGTTATTACAATTCAAGCCGAGTCAGGTAATATTCAGGAGTTAGACAGCGACTCACAACCACCGTTAGATTTAGAATTACCAGTTGAGGCGCCATTTGTAAATGGAGTTGAAACACCACCTGTGAAAAATAAACGTTCTTCTAGGCGCCGTTTTTCGTTAGTGTGGTTAGTAAGTTTAACACTGCTATTGTTAGTGGGTAGCTCAGTCGGATTGTTTGTGTGGTGGCGTTACAGCCCAAAAACATTTAACTCATTGTGTCGTCAGCTACCAATAACAGTACAACGTGTATGCCCAAATCGAAAATAAGGCTTTGCTCCCCACTATCAAGTGCGCCAATATTATGTGAGAATTAGGAGATGATTAGACCTCTTGCTATATTTAGATGGTTTTATCGTCTAAACTCGTTTATCTCTATAGAGTTATATTTTGGATAACTCAAGCCTGCACGAGCAGGCTTTTGTTCGTCTAAAAACATCTCAAAGTCCGAATAAATACCAATATTATTTATGACCAGTAATGATTACAAAAGGACTTTAACTCAAATCACAGCAAGCAAGAGGCGATCTGTTTTGTCGTGCGTCATATTCAATGAGGGATGAGTGTGGAGACACTAGTAGAAGTGCAAACAGTAAAGTTAGGTGTAAGTGCTGATATGAAAACAGGCGATCGCGTTCGTGTTAAAGAGTCGGTTATAATTTACCATCATCCTGAACATCGCGGTAAAGCCTTTGACCTCAAAGGCACAGAAGGGGAAGTAGAACGTATTGTAACCGAGTGGCATGGTAGGCCTGTTAGTGCCAACTTGCCGATATTGGTTCAATTCACCAAAAAATTCAAGGCACATCTACGTGAAAACGAACTAGAAGCCATCCAATAAATGTAACAATCACCGCCGGCGAAACCATGCAAAAATATTCAATTCGCCGCGCATTTTTTCAAGTTCATCACGGTGACGCGCGGCAGTCGCGCGGTACCATTCACAGTATTGTTTGTGTGTACTCCGAACTTTTATCTCATCATAATATTCCCTCGTTACCTGTGCCGCCTCAAACACCTCTTCAACTTCCGCAGGCGCCGAAGGTATAATATATGGAAAATCTTTTGACATAAAAAAATTATTAATTAGAGTTAGGAGTTGTTGTAGAGACGCAACATGTCGCGTCTCTACAGGAGCAACGTGCGGGTATTAAATATGCCTATGAAGCACATAATACCCAAACTTTCTAGATAGTAAGGTGGGCAGTGCCCACCCTACAACTTTGTTTGTAACAATAACTCATCCGTTACATCCGTTGCCAATTATAACCAACCTCGTAAGCGATATATAACAATACCAATATATTCTTTCAGCGCGCTAGTAAACTGGTCAATATAACTAGTATCAGGAAGCAAATTTAAAATAGCAGATTTTGGTGTACTCGTTAATTCTCCTAGCTCCCCAGTACTAACCAAAAAATCGGTCGGCGCCGCAATTACATCTATATTTTGCTTTTGAAAGATTAACAGCGAACGCGGCATATGAAGAGCAGATGTAACAAGTAATACACGCTTAATATTACGTTGTTCTAAAATTTTTCTCACATTAACTGCGTTTTGATAGGTGTTAAGCGAATCTGGTTCTTGAATTAATGCTTCTTTTGGTATACCAATCGAAGTTAAAATTGTTGCCATATCTTCAGATTCGGGCGTACCTTTACCGAACCACTCGATTCGACCGCCGCTTAATATAAGTAAAGGCGCCTTTTTTTGACGATAAAGTTGTGCAGCATAAATAACTCTATCTCCAGACTCTTGTATATCTACCGTTGGTCGCGGTAAGAGTGCCGAGCGAGTAGCACCACCGAGTACTACAATCGCTTCAGCATTTGGTAACTGACTAGGAGTATTTTGCCATTCGAGTGAACGTACTAAATAACGCGACACCCAACCATTACTAGTACCCAATAGTAGTATTAGCGCAAAAGCAATACAAAACGCCGCAGTACGTGGGCGCCGACCAACAGTCAAAAAAGCCACTATTAACACCACGCAACTGAGTCCAAGCGGGTAGAAAAATAGTGGTATCAATTTAGAAAGATAAAGAAACATAAAGAATTAAAGAGCGGGAATAAGTATTTGAGTAGATTTCCCGAGGTTTTAATTTATTCCCAAAAACGAAAATTGATTCTGCCACGTGGACGACGGAACCGACGAGTTTCTTTGCGATGACGACCAAAAGTTTGTTTAGGTAGTTCGGCACTTTCGTCTTCGGTTAACTCAGGTGGTAATTCAGTTTGCGTTGCTTCTCGACTTCCCCACCAAGCAATAATTGTTCCACCACCGAAACCACCCAGTCCACTTAACAAAATATTTAAGGGTGCTGGAAAGATTCTTAATACCATAAAGCCAGCTAGGAAAAATAACCAGTATTTTAACCCAGCGTCGATACCTTCTGAGGCCGCAACATCAGACTGTTGAGGTCCACTTTTGTTCGTTTCGCTAATCCAACCAACTGCAAAACCACCCAAAATCCCTAAAAATATACTCCAAGCATATGGCAAACCTGTCATTGACAGCACGAGCGTCAAAAACAAGCCAAATATAAGCTGGTTAGAAAAGTTCGGAGAAATAGGTAACGGATTATTATTTTTTTGTGGTGCCATGAGAAAATACTATTGGCGAATTACATCATCTAATTGTGACGCTAGTGGTTGAGTTGTGTCCAAGATTTTTATATAACTTTTTTCACTTGCTGTAAATGCTTCTGATGATTGTAGCTGCGATGACAGTAAATCAACTGTTGCATCCGCTATATCACCACTGCGACTACTCAACCGTTCGTTCAACACTTCTACTGGCGCCGTACACTGTATTATCTGTAGTGAAATTCCTTTTTCAGTTGCTTTATTTATCGCATCACTACGTAAATTTACTCTATCATACTTGGCATCTAAAATTACGTTAAAGCCAATACTTGCCAGCATTACACCCAAATCGATCAATCGAGTATAAGTCTTCGTGGTCATTTCTGAAGTGTACAATTCGCTACCTCCACGTTCATACAATCCCACACCCCCTAAATGCTTCCGTACTGCATCACTACGTAAATGAATGGCGCCTATTTGTCTAGCTAAATAACGAGCGGTCGTACTTTTTCCAGACCCCGACACCCCCGACATCAAAATCAATCGTCCTGTTGAAGAATGCGTATATTCCCATGCTTGGGTGTAATATGCTGCCGCCGACGAAGCCGACTCTTCTTTTACAGCAGCAGGAACACCTGGGTCATTCAGTAAAAATGAAGTTACCTTGGCGCGTACATATGCTTGCCGACTCAAGTATAAAGGCAACACCTGTAAACCTTCCCAGTCACCCGTTTGTTCAACATAAGTATTTAAGAATATATTAGCTAAATCCTTACGTCCGCGCGCTTCCAAATCCATTACAGTAAACGCGACATCATACATGACATCAACAAAACGAAACGGTTCGTTAAACTCAATACAATCAAAAAGTAAAATTTGGTTATGCCACAAACAAATATTCCGCATGTGCAAATCACCATGACACTCACGGATAAAGTTATTCTTCATGCGACTTTGAAATAGTTCGTTGCGTTCTGCAAAAAACTTATTGGTATATTGCTGGGTTTCGTCGAACTGCTGTTGTGTTTGGGGACCACCTATATAATTAACAGTCTGTTCATAGTTTTGGTCGAAAGCTTCCCTAACCTTTGGCACAGTTCCAAAACTACTAATATAGTCCGATGTCTCAGTTTTACCGTGATAGCGTGCAACCACCCTGCCCAAATCTTCAATATACGACTCGTTTATCTTCCCTGACTCGAACATTGTGCTAAATAAACCATCATCAGGAAACTGGCGCATCTTTAGGGCATATTCTACAGCATCACCCGTGGCGCCGAATTGATATTGCTCATTGCTTTGATAAATAGGTAAAACTTCCAAATACAATTCAGCAGCACCTCTTTGGTTAAGACGCAACTCCTCATGACAAAAATGGCGCCGTAACTCTAAAGTAGAATAATTCAAAAAGCCAAAATCCACAGGCTTTTTTAACTTATATACATAGTCACCAGTTAACAGAACATACGAACAGTGCGTTTGAATTAGTTGTATCGGTTCCTGACACGGATGTGGATAGAAACCCGGTTGTTGCATTTGCTGAATTAAAGCAGGAAGCGAAGTATCAGACATACTATATTGATGGGTTATTGACAGGTTTTTACAAACTTAGACAGCTTAACAAAAAAACCAGGGCATTAACCCTGGTTTAATTATTGCTTCGTAGAAACTTCAAATAGCGGAAAATACAGATACTTAGTATCTTTATTAACCTTTTCCAAGAGAAAAGAAGCTCAAATGATACAAAGTGCCTTTAGCAGGATGAGCTTGCACTTCCTTAATCACCGTATTACCAACCCATTGTCCATCAGTTATCTTGAGTTCAACTGGTGTATCATTTACACGCGCTTTTCTAAGCAACGTTTCAGCGGTTTTTCTGTCAATCACAAGCGATATAGATTCATTACCGTTGTGACCATACAAATTAGCAGGTAATAATCCTGAACGACGTAAGGCATTTGGTTTACTACCTTCGGGTCGCTTCTTACATTCAACTGTCAGTGGCATATCAATATTTTTGTTTTTGCAGCAAATCTTAGTGTAGCAGTGAAAAGTGCTGAGTGCGTGAGAGAGTGCTGAGTAGAAAGTGCTGAGTGCTGAGTTATAACTTCTAACTTACAACTTTTACTCAGCACTCAGCACTCAGCACTAGGCACTAATTAATGAAACTGGTGTACCATCAGCATGTAATAATGCGCGTTTGGGACCGTGGATAGGGTCTTCGAGAATAATAGTTTGGTCGCGACTGGCGCCAAGGGAGACAATAGCGATAGGAACTTCCATTAATTCGGCTAAGTATTTAAGGTAGTCCTGTGCTTGTTTTGGTAATTCAGACCAGGAACGGCAATCGCTAGTTGAAACTTTCCAACCTGGTAAGGTTTTATAAATGGGGTTGCAGCGTGCGAATTTACGAGAACTTGATGGGAAATGGTCGCTACGTTCTCCTTCAATTTCGTAAGCTGTACAAACTTTGATTTCGTCGAGTTCGTCGAGAACGTCAAGTTTGGTAATAGCTAAACAGTCGAGTCCATTAATTCGGACAGCATAACGTCCAATTACTGCATCAAACCAACCGCAACGTCGTTTACGTCCAGTGGTGGTGCCAAATTCTGCACCTTTAGCACACAATAATTCTCCCATTTCACCGTCGAGTTCGGTAGGGAATGGACCTTCACCAACTCGTGTGGTATAAGCTTTTGCCACACCTATTACCCGGTCTATCATTGTGGGTCCAAGACCTGTACCTACACAGGCGCCACCTGCAACGGGGTTAGAAGATGTTACAAATGGATATGTACCGTGGTCTAAGTCTAATAAAGTACCTTGGGCGCCTTCAAATAAGATATTACGACGGCGGCGAATTGAATCGTATATTTTTAAAGAGGTATCAACAACATACTGCCGTAAACGTTCGGCATAACCCAAATATTCTTGAATTACTTGTTCGGGGTCTAACGGAGGTATATTATAAAGCTTTTCGAGAATGACGTTTTTGTGAGCAATCGTCCAAGATAGCTGTTTACGCAGTCCAACTGGATCCATCAGGTCTAACATTCTGATACCTGTACGTTCCGATTTATCTGCGTAAGTCGGGCCAATACCACGTCCAGTAGTGCCAATCTTGTGACTACCTCTTTGTTCTTCAGATGCATTATCAATCAATCGATGATAAGGCATTGTCACGTGCGCGGTCTCGGAAATCAACAAATTATTTGTATTAATTCCGAGTTCTTCGAGTTGGTCGAGTTCACCGATGAGAACCTTGGGGTCAATCACCGTTCCACAACCAATTATGCACTCTGTGTCTGGATACAAAATACCAGAGGGAATCAAATGCAGTTTAAAGGTTTGACCCTTCACCACAATTGTGTGTCCAGCGTTGACACCCCCTTGGTAACGTACTACTACATCTGCGGAACGACTAAGTAAATCAGTTATCTTGCCCTTCCCTTCATCGCCCCACTGGGCACCTATGACAATAACGTTAGCCAAGTGTCTATATTTTGCTTATTCTAAAGTTTCCACAAACAACTATTATTAGCAGGCAATTTTAATTATGTCAATACTCCGTTATTACCTTTCAAAAAAATTAAAGAAACCGGGTTTCTATGTAAAGTTGTCGTTTTTATTACAAGATATCAAAAACAAACCCGGTTTCTAACTTCGGCGCCATTCAAAATTAAAGAAACCGGGTTTCTATGTAAAGTTGTCGTTTTTATTACAAGATATCAAAAACAAACCCGGTTTCTATAAACTTTGAGTAACTTGATACAGCAAAAGCCATAAAGAAGTAGCTATTGTTATCTTCCCTGAATCGGGAACATCAGCAGTCAAGGTCATCGCTTGTTGAATATCAAGGGACGCATGAAGAAGTTGTCTAGACTGAAAAAACTGACGACTGTTTTTGTGGTAGCGGCTTCAGTCGTCGTGATTAATGCCATAATTTTTTACAGTAATACATTTCAACTCATTTATCATCAACATTCAGTAAACCAAGCTTTACAGGTTATTAGTCAACTCGAACGAACGCTTTGGGAGTTTAATAATACTCAAATATCTTTTCAAACTTACTTAGTCACAAATAATCAAAATTATCTATCAGATTATACTGTTGGAGTTGAGCAAACGAATACAAGTCTTAAACAGCTTGATACCATCTTTAGCTACGCAAATGATAACAAGTATATAAATTTACTTCAAGACAAAATTACTAATAGTTTGAATCTGTTTGAAAGCCAAATAAACGGTAATAAAAATCAAGAATTGTTATCAACAGAGGTTTTGACTCGTGATATTCAACAATTGTTTGAGAAAATCAAAGCAAACGAGTCTAAAAAGCTTCAAACAGTTATCAAAGCTTCGCAAATCAGCTTTGTTCATACAATAACAACTTTTTCGATTGCCACATTTGGGAGTGTCGGGTTAGTAGTACTATTCTATTTGCTACTGCGAAGTGCCTTAATGCATTTACAGGTGACAGAACGAAAGTTAGCTTCGTGTGAGAATCGTTTACAAGCATTGATGGATGCAAGTGAGTGTGTAGAGTTAATTGCTCCCGACGCAACGCTATTGGAGATAAATGCGAATGGAATCAAAATGATGAAAGCTTTAAGTGCAAACGAGCTACTTGGCAAACGAGTTGATACAAGAGTAGAGCGTGGGTACTATCGTGCATTTGCAGCATTGCATGAAAGTGTATGTAGAGGAAACGCAGGAACATTAGAATTTGAGATTAACGTTCAAGGGACACGTCGTTGGGTAAAAACACACGCAGTTCCGTTGAGTTGCGAAGATGGGAGTTTTCTGAATTTATCGGTGACACGTGACATTACCGAAGAAAAGCAAATATTTTCTACACTGTTACGTTTCCAACGTCTCGACACTATTGGTTCAAATGCTGGTGGTATTGCTCATGACTTGAATAACGTGCTTTCTCCAATTCTGTTGTCAGCACAGTTATTACGAATGAAATTGCCTAACAACGAATATAATTCTTTGCTAACGACGCTAGAAAACAATGTCAAACGTGGAGCAAACCTAATTAAACAGATATTATTATTTGCTCGTGGTGTTGATCAACAAACTCTTATTGACTTGAAAGCTGTATTTAGCGATGTCGAGCTTTTCATCACCCAAACATTTCCTAAATCTATTACCTGTCAAATCAGTGTATCTCCATATTTAGGCTGTGTGATGGGAAATACTACTCAAATACACCAAGTCTTGATGAACTTGGTTGTCAACGCACGAGATGCAATGCCACAGGGTGGTAAATTAACTTTACATTTGAACGGCGCCGACACCGAGACTAATTTTGTCATCATCACAGTCACAGATACTGGAATTGGGATACCAGCATCTAATTTAGAGCATATCTTTGAACCATTTTTCACTACCAAAGAGGTTGGCAAAGGAACTGGTTTAGGACTTTCGACGACAAAAAGCATCATCAAAAATCATGGTGGGTTCATTGACGTTCATAGCAAAGTCGGTGAAGGTACTTGTTTCAAAGTCTATTTACCTGTAATTAAAACCACCTCGACACACATTTTACCAACACAGCTAACAAGCTCTTGTGACACAGGCATCTTGCCTGTGCAGTAAGTCTCTAAATAAAAAATTATTCTGCGTATAGATTACTTTTTACATTTGTTCTTGTTAAGATTAATAAAATTTATATAAAAAAGTGGCATTATGGCATTATATGCGGAATTGCATCGGCATTTGGGAGGTTCGGTAGTACCTCGCGTACTATGGAGATATTTCCAGCGTCATTCCGAGGATATGGTATCCCGCTTTAATGATTACTCAACATTTGAAGAATTTTATACAAAGCCTCGTAATACCCTCGATGAATATTTGGAATTACACACATTAGTCGAAAGTGTTCAAACTGTAGAAACTCTCCCTTATTTTATTTATCGCTTATTGAGAGGCGCCTATATATTTGAAAATCTGGCGTACTTAGAATTGCGTTATACTCCCTATCTACGCACACCCGAACACCTGAGTCAATCAGAACGAATTGACAAAATGAGAGAAATAGTTGAGGTAGTGGGAAAAGCGAGTCAAATACCAGAGTATCCGATTGTCACAAGTCAAATATTGTGTATGCACGCACGTTTACCATATGAAGTAAATAAAGCGATAGTTGACCTGGCAGCAGAAAACAAAAACTTCGTATGTGGGGTAGATGTAGCAGGAGGAGATAGTTACTACGCAGAAAGGTTAGAAGAGTGGATACAACTTTATAACTATGCGCTGTCATTAGGAGTGAAAACTACCGGACACCTATATGAAACAACAGCAGGTTGTTATCCAGAACTATTACCTTGTTTAATGCGTATCGGACACGGGATTCAAGTTCCTTTGCTACATCCTGAGTTATTACCTGAACTCGCACAGCGTGGACAATGTTTAGAAGTTTGTCCAACCACATACATTAAAACGGGTACATTAGAAGATATTCGTCAATTAAAAACAGTGTTTGACCGTTGTTTTGAAGCGGGGGTGGATATTGCAATTTGTACGGATAACGCAGGACTACATAACGTGCGCTTACCGTTTGAGTATGAAAACTTGTTAACCTACGACATCATTAACTTCCAACAATTACAAGCTTGTCAAGATGCTGCATTTAAACACGCTTTCGCTTGGCCCTACGGTCAACGTCCCGCATCCCTATTAAATGGAATACTCAATACTCCACCTGTATTAGTACCCATACCATAAAAAGAGGTCTATACAAACAAATCTGTATGGTGGGCAATGCCCACCATACGCGCGTATTTCAAATATCTACATAAATAAGCTGGGGTCTACGTGAAAGAATTTTCCTAAAGCTTTAGCTTGTTCTTTAGTAATTTCTTGCTTTGCATCAACAATTTGAGAAACAATATCATTGGAACCAATAATATCAACTAAAGCTGATTGCTGAATATTTTGTTGTTCCATTAAAAAAAGTAGCATCGAATGAGGAGTAGAAGCTTTACCAGGAGAGTAATATTCTTGCTCAAATTTTTCAATTAAAGTAATTAGTAAATCGTAAAGCTCATTTTCTTCTAAGGTTCTATTTTTACGATGCATTAATTCTTCGACAATAGCTAAAGCTTTTTCATTCTCTTCTTCGTTTCTAATGAGCTTCGGTTGATATTTCATCAGTAATTCTTGATATCTCTTTTGGTCAAAAGTAAGGGTCATTCTTCCACTTTTCCTTATCATATTCAGCATGGGTAAGGACATATTTTACGTAAATTACTTGTTTTTCATAATCTATGCTTACAATTAAACGATATTTATTACCTTTAATATTAAAAACAGTAAAATTACCAACTGCTTCTGAATAAGGAAAAACAGATTGCACTTGTAGCAAATTTGACCAGTCTGCCTTCATAGCAGCTTTATACCAGTCATCAAGAGCATCACAACAATCAGCGTGCTTTTCACAATATTCTCTTAAACGCCGATAACTTATAACATGCATTTTCTATTTTCAAGTATAGCTTAGACTCAGTTATGTGTTTAAAATTAAGCATAAAATAGCTTTTTCAATGAGAAAACTTTAAAAATCTTAATTTTTAATTATATACGGCAAAAATTGTACTGCACACTGTGCAGTACATTGAAAAAACAACTACCAATGAAAATGTAATAATATTATACGCCTTCTACTGCTCCACCAGCAGTTTGCCAAGCGCTCAAACCACCAATAATTTCAGAGACGTGTATAAATCCAGCATCGCGGAGTAATTGTGCTGCATGAGCAGTTTGTTCGTCGTTTTCACCGTAAACATAAATATCACGTTTTTGGTGTAAACTAGCTTTCGCGCGGTTCGGCAAGTCACCAATAGGCATTGGCATGGCGCCTGTAATGTGACCGTGGTTGTAGGTAAAACGGTCGCGAACATCCACAATTGTCAGACCGGGTTGTCCCCATTCTAAACGCGCTCTTAAATCATGAGCATCAGTGTGAGCAACGAGATGATTCAGCATGTATTTATTTTTCCTTGTACTACCAATAGCAATTTATCAAGAAATTGCCGCTATATAAGTGATTTTTAGAATTAATAAATATTTTTATTCATTTTAATAATTTGGTATTGCTTTTAGTAACAAAATGTAAATTTATATTTGTAACTAAACTTAATAAATTAAACAATTGTATTGGGGTTTACTTTTGCCGTACACTGTAGGTTATGGCTAACACGATTCAAACTTTACCCCAAGAAGTCGTACATCTGATTACGGCAGGAGAAGTAATTGACTCGTTTGCGGCTGTAGTTCGGGAGCTTGTTGAAAATTCTCTCGACGCAGGTGCAACGCGAATTGTAGTGTATTTATATCCTGAGCAGTGGCGAATTCGCGTAGCTGATAACGGTTGCGGAATGAACTACGAAGATTTGCAGTATGCAGCGAGCGCCCACAGTACAAGTAAAATACATAACGGTGCCGATTTGTGGAAAATTCACAGTTTAGGGTTTCGAGGAGAAGCGCTACATAGTTTAACAATGTTGGCAGACCTAGAAATTATGAGTCGTCCAACAAATTGTTATATTGGCGCCGATATAAATAACTGTGGTTTTAAAGTTATATATAGTAACGGTGGAGAAATACAAGAAATAGCAGCAACCGCAATGGCGCCGGGTACAGTTGTGACAGTATCAAATTTATTTGGTTATTGTAAAGCACGTAGACAAGGATTACCAAATACATCACAGCAACTCAAAGCAGTACAAGAAACAATTCACCAAATAGCCTTATGTCATCCACAAGTAACATGGCAAGTGTGGCATAATGACCGTCTCTGGATAAATACGAGTCCAGCAGCAACAATGGGTAAATTATTACCACAAATATTAAATCGAGTTAGGCAAGGAGACTTACACGAATTAACTTTAGAGTTAGCTTCATATGCGTGTAGAGATAACATATATTTAGTGATTGGACTACCCGACAGATGTCACCGTCATCGTCCCGACTGGGTAAGACTAGCAGTTAATAACCGCATGGTTAAAGCAGCTGAACTCGAACAGACAGTACTTTCAGCATTTCATCGAACATTACCACGTGACCGCTTTCCAGTTTGCTTACTACACTTATCAATATCTCCCGAACACATCAACTGGAACCGCAACCCCACCAAAAGCGAAATATATTTAAATAACCTTCATTACTGGCAAGAACAAATAAATCAAGCCATCGAACAAGCACTGCGTATAAACTCCGACACATTAAACGAAACAGTACAAAATAGTCGAGTTAGTAAACTTATCACAACAGCCGAAAAACAAGGTTCTTATCGTACCAGTCGCTCAATTCAAACGATACCAAAAACAGATACAGAGGCGCCAGACACTATAAACTCATTACCACTCAGCACTCAGCACTCATCCCTCAGCACTCATTCCTCTCTTAAAGTCGTAGGCCAAATAAACAACATGTATATACTTGTTGAACATCCTGGTGGAGTGTGGCTAGTAGAACAACACATTGCCCACGAACGAGTATTATACGAACAAATATGTGATGACTGGCAACTAGTTCCAATAGAACCGCCATTAATTTTATATCAACTATCAGCCGCAAACGTAGAACAACTACAACGCATAGGACTAGAAATAGAACCCTTCGGAGAAAACATGCAGGCAGTACGTACCGTACCCGCAATGCTCAAACCGCGCGAAGATTGTCATCAAGCCATCCTCGAACTCAGCCAAGGAGGAGACCTAAAAGCAGCACAAGTTGCCGTAGCATGTCGCAGTGCCATACGTAACGGTACACATTTAACCATAGAAGAAATGCAAACCTTAATCGAACAATGGCAACGTACCCGTAACCCCCGCACATGTCCCCACGGGCGCCCCATCAGCTTATCACTACCAGAAACATCCCTATCCAAATACTTCAAAAGGCACTGGGTAATAGGAAAAAGCCACGGCATTTGAAAAAACCTCGTAATAAGCACTTCAGTGCTTCAAAACCTCAAAACCTTAACAAAATATAAAACTACAAGACCCAACGTATCCAGACATTTAAGCGTATATCGAGCGCGCGCTTTCAGCACCATTAAATAATCAGCATCCGCTAGTAGGCGATCCAATTCAATTACCTCATCAGAAGACAGTTGCGACTCTGCATTTCGAGCGATTAAATCATCCAAGTGAGCTTGCTCTCCAGTAGACAATGCGCGAATTTGCCAACGCGCGCAACTCATCAACACTTAAACCAACTAAACAATCCGCATCTAGTGCCAGAGGATTGGCTAAACGTTGGTAGACATCTAAGTCCAACACAACACCAACCCGCTCTCCACTTTCATTAGTGATATAGCGTACAGACTCAGGCATACCATTTCTCACAGAAGATATTTGAATCTAGTTTAGCAACTTTATTTTCTATAGAGAGGCGGGCAGGGATGCCCGCTCCACAAGAGAATGCTCCACAAGATACAAGATATATGGTTACAAGTCACTAAAAACACAATCAATTACTAAAGAAGCATGGCGCCTTAAAACATCTTTACTCAGCAAATGTGCTTCATACTGTCCAGTCATAGCCAAAAGTTTATCAACTCGTCTGAACGCACTTTCGACAATTTGTTCATCAAGAGTACCATTATTAATTGAGTCAGCAAAATCTTGTGCTATAGCAATAGTTCTTTCAACTGAAGATGAAGGTAAATTGCGCGATACCATTAGTAAATCGCAACCTGCGTTAAATGTTTGTGTGACAGTTCCTGGTTTTGCGTACATATCCGCAACGGCTTTCATATCTAAATCATCGGATACTATTACCCCTTTAAATCCCAATTCTTCGCGAAGTATACCTGTTAATATTGTTTTTGATAATGTTGCTGGCACATTCGCATCTATCTTAGGGAATAAAATATGTGCCGTCATTACCATTGGAACTTCGGCGCCAATTAAAGCTTGAAAAGGTAAAAGTTCGCGCGCTTGTAGTTCTTCTTTGGTTAAATGCAGTACAGGTAACTCTAAATGCGAATCGGTACTTGTATCGCCATGTCCAGGAAAATGTTTCGCACAACCAATTATACCTCCATCGCGCAGCCCAGCTAAATATGATATGGCGCCAACGCTAGCAGACTCTGGAGTAGTGCCAAAAGCGCGCGTGCCAATAATTGGATTATTTGGATTAGAATAAATATCGGCATCAGGCGCCCATGAAACATTGATACCCATCGATTTGAGTTCGATAGCAGCACATGCAGCAATTTCACGTGCATTATAGCAAGCTAAGTACGCTTCGGGAAAACGAGTAATTGGCATTGGGGGACGATGAACACGACCACCTTCATGGTCAAGCGACATAAACATGTCATCACGTTCTGCGTATTCCCGAATTTGCGCGCTTAGTGATTTAAATGTTTCTAGCCAAACTTCGTAAGGGCGCCCAGTTACAAAGTTTTTACCGTAAAATACTATTCCTATGGGCTTCACAGTACTAAGTAACTTTTTATCGTCGTCGTTTAATTGGGTGCCAGAAATACCAATAAGCAGGTGATTGCCGAATTTCTCTAGTTGAGACGAGGTGGACATTGCTTTCTCCCGTAGTTATATTTTAAACGTGCAAGCAAGATGATAACCTGCACAGGCATGATGATAACCTGCACAGGCAAGATGCCTGTGCTACAAGATACAATAAATTAGATATATATCGAATCAGAGTAATCAAGTACCCAAAAGAAGGGTTTATTATTAAAATAGTTTGTAACCATGATTACATGAAAAATAATTTATGTATAGAAATCGACAAAAATGTAAAATTAATGACAAGGAAGTAATAAATGAGGAAACGAATGAAGAATTATTAGCTGCACGAGAGGAGATAGAATTTTTACACCAGTTAATAGAAACTCAAAACTCATATATATATAATCTCGAAAACGAATTGCTTGAGGTAAACCAAGAGTTAGAAGTTGTAAATGATGAATTAGCAAAGACACTCATGTCGGGGGTGAGCTTTGATGAGGCTAAAGCTATAGCGAGAACAATGTTGAATTCTTCTGAATGTAATAGTGAGTTAGTGGAAAATTTGCTCAATATTATCTATGGATTATCAGAGGAACCCGAAAAATTGAAAGAGAAAGTCAAGTTGAATATTGAAATGAGCCAAGTTAATAATCAGCTTACTAATAAAATTATTACTCAATCACGGGAGCTTAGGAATAATTTCAAAGAAATCCAGAGTCGATATCAAGAGCTAGGTTATATATTTATTACTGTTAAAGCTAATTTAAATAAAATTCAAGAAAACTTAAATAATTCTAATAAATCGTCCGTGTAGAATAATAGTATAATTAGTTATACAGCATTAAATAGAGTTGATGCTTATGAACGAACAAAATTTAACAGCGCAAGAATTACTCTCTGAAGGCGCCCGTCTACTAGAAGCACGCCAATTTGAGAAAGCAATAGCACCCCTAGATGCAGCTATCACACATGACCCAAACTACAGCGATGCTTGGAGTTGTCGAGGTTTAGTATTAGGACATCTCAAGCGTCACACAGAGTCAATAGAAAATTTTAATCGCGCTTTAGAACTAAACCCCAAAGACCGTCGTGCCTGGTTTAATCGCGGTTTAATATTGGCTGAATTAGGTAAACATCTTGAAGCAATTCAAGGTTTTGAGCAATTACTAATATTATACCCTTATGACTACGAAGCTTGGGATTCAAAAGGGAACTCGTTATTTGAATTAGGGCGCCATACCGAAGCTTTAAACGCTTATGAACGAGCAATAGAATTTAACCCTAGCTATTACAAAGCTTTTACAAATCGCGGCAACGCATTAATCAACTTAAAACGTTTTAAAGCAGGTATTCGCAGTTACGACCAAGCCATAAGTATTCAACCCGATGACCCAGCAGTATGGTTTAATCGTGGTTGTGGTTTCATGGTTTCGGGAGAACCACTTGAAGCACTAAAAAGTTTTGATAAAGCCATTGAAGTTGATGCCACATATGCACCAGGTTGGGCAAACCGTGGACATATGTTAAGTCAAATGGGAAATGACGTAGAAGCATTACCTTGTTACGACCGTGCATTAAAACTACAACCCAATGATACAAAAACCTGGTACAATCGCGGCATTACTTTACGGCGCCTAGGTAAAACCAAAGAGGCAATAGATTCTTACAAAAAATCTGTCGAAGTAGACCCAAATAACTACGAAGCTTGGGATAATCGAGGTTACGCTCTGACCAAACTCGGTAAATATCAAGAAGCACATCAAAACATTGACCGTTCGTTAGAAATAAAACCCAACCATGTAAATGGTATGTATAACAAAGGTTATTGTTATGCATGTCAAGGCAAAACAAGCTTGGCTGTTGATTGGATTGCCAAAGCAATTGCAATAAATCCTAACAAATATTTACCCGCAGCAAGAACCGACCCTGACTTAGAAACTCTACGTCACAATAAACGATTTCAAAAGATTTTAAAATTATGATAGAGTGCAATGGTGGTTAGGTAATTTAATTGTAAACTTTGTTTGTCCTGAAGAGCTTTCTAACTCCAAAGAGGCGCCTATAACTTCCACCATTTTTTTTACTAATGTTAACCCCAACCCAGTTCCACCATGTTGCCAAGGGTCATTGCTAGGAATACGATAAAACTGGTCAAAAATACGATGTTGTTCTTTTTCGGGAATTACTACACCTGAATTCGTCACGCTTAACTCTATAGCTTGGTCGGTAACTCTAGCTTGTACTCCAATAGTCTCTCCTGGTCCCGTATATTTACACGCATTAGTTAGTAGCTCAACTACAATATGTTCTAAAGAAGCAGCATGAGAACTTAGTAGCGGTAAATGTTCTGGTAAGTCTATTACTAAATGTTGCTGCTGTTGTTGAGTTCGCGCTGAAAATGATTGAATAATTTCGGGAATAAATATTTGTAAATTTATTAACTCTGATGTAAACACTTCTGATTTAACATCTAAATAACATAGCATAAGTAAATTTTCGATTAATCTATTATGGCGCCGAGCAGAAGAAGTGAAAATTTCTAAAACGCGCGCAAATTTTGGAGATTTATAGTGAGGATAGTCAGATTGAAGTAACTTTTCTAAAGTTTGCATCGCAAGTTGCATACTGCTCATTGGACTCCGCAACTCGTGAGAAATAGTTTTTAGAAAATCATCTTTAAGACGGTTCAGCTTTTCTAATTCTTTAACTTGCTGTTGCGATGCTTCGTAAAGTCGAGCTTGACGTATCGCAATTGCACATTGACTCGCAACTTGCTGTACTAGTTGCACCTCTAACTCTTCAAATACAGCTTCACTAGGTTTTAATAACCAAAGATTACCAAGAATACCTTTGCTGCCACCGTTTTCAAAAATTGGACAAGCTAATTTAGTATACTTACTATCTATACTAATACTTACAAACTGCGAAGGAATTTTTTTTAATAGCTGTTGATATATTGGTTCTATAACTGGTCGTACTTTGCCATGATATCGTAAGTGTTCTCTTGGCGCCTCTTTACTATCTTCTTTAATATACTCATACACAACAGTCGCCATCGTCAGTTTTTCATCATAAAGTTCTATCTGACAACTATCTGTATTTAAAACTTTGACTAACTCCTCTGTAACTGTTTGCAATATCTGAGTTTCATCTAAACTATCGCGAATCTTTTCTGTTATTTTGCCTACTAAAGCTTGTTGACGCTCAACTTGTGTACGCGCGTACACGAGTTGCTGTAACTTCTGATTTTGACACGCTAACGAGAAGCTCATTTTTTTGAGCGTCAAATGCGTTTGAATACGCGCTAAAAGTTCTCGGTGTTCAATTGGTTTTGTAACATAATCAATACCTCCCATCTCAAAACCCTTAACTTTGTTGACAGTTTCAGAAAGTGCCGTCAAAAAGATTACAGGAATATGTTGAGTCTCAGATTTCGCTTTCAATAAACGACAAACCTCAAAACCATCGATACCTGGCATTAAAATATCTAACAAGATTAAATCAGGAAGAATCGAGTTTGCTATTTTTAAAGCATTTTCGCCGTTTTGTACCGCTAAAACTCGAAATCCATAACTTTCTAGCAACGCGAACAAAACCTGCAAATTACTAGGATGATCATCCACAATCAAAATTGTGTCAGCACTGTTTGACTTGACATTGGTATTGTTCGAGTCCATCGCGAAACCTCACCTTACTTAAATTGCGTTCCGCTTATGTAGTACAAATAGCTTCAGCGGTTTGGCTTCAGAGAAATTCCGTTACCATCAATGTACCGCATAAAACTAATTTCTTAACTTTATTTTTATATTCTACCTGTATCTAAGGTGATTAAACATAATTTGCATAAGTTATAAAATCTTCAATAAATTTGAGAAAAGTTAGGATGAGAGACATTTTAGAGTAACGCAGCATAATTGGCAACGGATGCAACGGATGTAACGGATGTAGCAGAAAAATCATCCGTTACATCCGTTTTATCCGTTGCATAAGAATTGGTGGAGGAAATTTTGAAGTTGGTTGACTTGCAGGTTTTCTGCTAGCTGTCGCACTGACTGAACGAATGGTGTAAATTGGGCGCCAAGTTGTTCTAAGATAGAGGCTTGTTCTAAAATTCCTCGAATGTCACCTTGTATTGCCAGGTCGTAGAGTTGATTTAGGTTTTCGGTGCTGGGTGGAACGATAGAAGGTGAAACTGAGTCATTAGTAACTTCGTCTTGTGTGGGTACTGGTTCACAGGTTATCCATTCCAGGTTTAGATAAGCTTTTAATATAGATAATAATTCTGAAAAACGTACTGGTTTAGGAAGGAAAGCGTTGCAACCTGCTTCGATACACGCAATTTGTTCTTCAGGAAGCTGAAGTGCAGAAGTTGCAATTATAACTGTATTTTTACTCATATCTTGCCGTCGAAGTCTTTGGGTTACTTCTAAACCGTTGACTTCTGGCATTATCCAGTCGAGTAAAATTAAGTCGGGTTGATTTCCCAAAGCTTGCTGTATAGCTTCTCCACCATCACTAGCTTGACTAACATCAAAACCTAATAGTTCTAAGAAATTTACAATAAACGTTCGGTTATTGGTTTTGTCATCTACAACTAAAATCTTTCGTATGGCGCCTTGATAACCTATAATTTTCTGGTCGTTATCTAATTGTCGTACAGCATTGTAATTTTCTGGTAAGTCTAAATCAAACCAAAATACGCTTCCTGTTCCTTGAAGACTGGTAACTTGAATCTTTCCACCCATTTGCTGGACAATATTTTGACTAATAGTCAAACCAAGTCCTGTACCTTCTTGCCCAGAGTTATTTTGATTCAACTGTTGAAAAGGTAAAAAGATATCGGTTAATTTATCGCTAGGTATCCCAATACCTGTGTCTGTAATTTTAAACCGAATTTTTTTTGGATTGCTTGATTTTAAATCTGGTTCAAAATCTTTTACATAGCCAACTTGAAACAAGACACTCCCAAAGTTTGTAAATTTGATAGCATTACTTAATAAATTCAACAGAACTTGACGCAACCGAGTTTCATCGCTACATATAACCACAGGTAGTAGTGACAGCGCTTGATATTTAAAATCAAGACCTTTTTGCTGTGCGCGTAATCTTACCATCGCGATTAAATTATCGAGAAATGCCAGAAAATGAAAATCATTAACTTCTATTTCAAGTTTTCCAGCTTCGATTTTTGCTAAGTAAAGAATATCATTAATAAGTGTGAGTAAATGTTGTCCTGACTGATGAATTATTTCAAGCTCTTGATAACTTGAATTTATATCTGTATCTCGTTGTAGTATTTGTGTAAATCCTAAAATCGCATTTAAAGGAGTTCTAAGTTCATGACTGATATGAGCGATAAAAGCACTTTTCGCACGGTTTGCAGCTTCAGCAGATTCTTTCGCTTGTGCTAGTTCTGCTGTACGTTCGGCAACTCGTTGTTCTAGCTCTTCGTTAACTCCTCGCAAAGCTACTTCTGCTTGAATAAGCTTTTGCTGTACTTGTTTTATTTCATCGATATCAACGAACGTTAGTACTACCCCATCAAGGCGCCCATCTTCTTGTAAGTAAGGGTTAACACGCATCAATAAGTTAAAGCCAAAGTTAGACCCAAGTCTAGAAATTTTGACTTCTTGCTCGACTTGTCGCTGAGTTTCGATAACTTGTTGTAGTTTTGCGAGTAAATCACTGCAATTTAAATTATGAGTGATATGCTCTAATGGGCGCCCAATATCTGCTTCAACTAAATTAATAGCTACGGTAGCAGCAGGAGTAAACTTGCGAATTTTGAGCGAGCTATCTAGAAAAACAACACCAATATCTGTACTACGCAGTAAGTTATCGATATCGTTATTAAGTTCGGTCAATTCCTCAATTTTGGATTGAAACTCCGCGTTAACAGTATAAAGCTCTTCATTCACAGAGTGTAACTCCTCGTTAGTGCTTTGCAATTCTTCATTCGAGGCAATTAACTCTTCGTTCGTTGCTTGCTGTTCTTCGTTGGTTGTTTCTAACTCTTCAATAACTGCTTGCAAATTTTCGCGTGTTTGCTGAAGCTCATACTCTAACTCCATTATTCTTTGCGATGCTTCGTTGTCTGCTTCAAAACGTTCGCTGTCGGTGGGTTGTGGTCTTGTATCCTCCTGAATTATGACCATGAAAAAATCACCCGCGAGTTTGCTCGTTTCGTGATATGTAACTTTCAAAGTCACAACGCGACTATCATCTTCCCCTAATTTTATTCCACTGTAGGCAACTAGGCGCCGCTCCCGCGAAGCACGATGCAATGCAGTACTCAAAGCTAGCTGCAAACTTGGAACAACTAACTTTGAAACATCAGTACTAGCTCGACCTGTAGAAAATTGCAGTATTTCGAGTGAATGATTAAAGATGTGAAAAAGCTGAAAATCTCGGTCTACAAGTAAGCAAGTTGCATTTTGTTCAGATAGAAAAACGCTGAATGCTTCATTAAGTATAGGCTCAAGTCGTGCTTCAGCAGTTTGTTGGGGTTTGGATTGAGGTAAAAAATTGCTCCTTGAAATTTTTTCGACTCCTCTGGTGGGAATGGGTAGACGTACCTCACGTCGCTTTTGGTAAATTTTACTTTTCTTGCTTAGTGGTTTAAATTCTTCTTCGATATTTCCAAGCGTTTCAGCTTCCCCTAAAAATAATACCCCTTGCGACAATAGCGAAAAGTGTAAATTTCGTAAAACCTGCTGTTGTAATTCCGACTGCATATAAATAAGGACATTACGGCAAGTTATCATGTTCATGCGCGTAAAACCCGCATCCTTCGTTATATCGTGAGGGGCAAACAGCACTCGCTCGCGCAATTTACGAATAACTTGGTAAGATTGTTCTCTACGAATAAAGTAGCGCTGCAAACGTTCGGATGTAACGTCATTAGCAATTGTTTCTGGATAAACCCCGTTTGTTGCCTTCTCTAAAGCTTCTTTGTCTATATCTGTAGCAAAAATTTTGACTCGAACTTGCTTATCCATTCTTTCCATCGCTTCTTCGAGTAATATCGCGAGCGAATAAGCTTCTTCACCGGTTGCACAAGCTGTCACCCAAAACCGTATTTCCTCCCCAGGTTTGGCAAGCTCTATCAACTGCGGTATTACCGACGTTTCCAAATACTTCCATGCTTCTGGGTCACGGAAAAACTGAGTCACACTAATTAATAAATCATGACGAAGTATCGAGCGTTCTTCTGAAGAAAGCTCTAACAAGCTGATATACTCTTCTAAATTATTACAGCCACTAATCAAACAACGGCGATGAATGCGGCGAGTCAGCGTACTCGTTTTATAGTGTGAAAAGTCTGTTTGCTCATATTTAGCAAGAATATTCGCCACTAATTGAAGTTTATGCGATTCAAACGGTTGAAGTTGGCTTCTACTTGATACTGGTATTTCAACAAATGAACGTATTAGTTGATACACAAATGCAGCTAAAGCAGGCGCCGAAAGTACTTGGTCAACAACACCCGTAGCGATTGCGGTACGAGGCATTCCATCAAATTCAGCGGTTGCGGGGTCTTGTGCCATTGCGAACCCACCAGCTTCATTTATTGCTCTTAACCCGTTGCTACCATCACTACCGGTTCCCGACAAAATTATTCCAACTGCGTGTTCAGCACAGTTTCTTGCCAAAGACTCAAAAAATATATCAATCGGAAAATTTAACCCGTGACGGTTTCTGTCTTCTTGCTCCAGCAAATGTAACTGATTATTTTCCACCACTAAATTCTTACCTGGTGGAATCAAATATATCGAATTTGCTTCTAACATCATTCCTTCCGTCACCCGATAAATCGCCATTCGCGTCCGACGCTCTAGCAACTCCTTCATCAAGCTCTTAAAATCGGGCGATAAATGCTGTATTACCACAAACGCGGCGCCGCTATCAACTGGCATATTCTCCAAAAACTCTTCCAAAGCACGCAGTCCCCCCGCAGATGCTCCAATCCCGACTACGAATAATTGTGTTTGACTTGGTTTTTGGTTCGTCATACCTACTTTAGGACTTTCTGTCTTAAATGTTAATTTATTATTAATTTTTGTTAAGTATTATCAATAATTATTATAAACCATCAGAAACCGGGTTTCTTTATCAAAACTTGTAATAAAAATAAAGATTTGTCTGCGACAATGAATGGGGTAGAAACCCGGTTTCTTGAGTTATATAATTAAAACTTGTAATAAAAATAAAGATTTGTCTGCGACAATGAATGGGTAGAAACCCGGTTTCTTGATAAGCATGAATTATGTATTATATTAAAAAACCTTAATGTTACTACAAAATAAATGGCGGCGCCTGCTAAAATTGTTTGAAATTGACGAAAATATAATCAATCAGACTTTTATTGAAATAGCAACAGTATACGACGAGTGTCCAGGTCGCTATTACCACAATTTAAAACATATTAAAGAAGTATTAGAAATTATAGAAAATCTATATAGTAAGTATAAATTAGATGCATCATTACAGTTTGCCGCTTGGTTTCACGATATTGTCTACGACACACAAGCGCATAATAACGAAGAAAAAAGTGCAGAATATGCGCGAAACTTATTATCATTACTAAATATACCTAGCTCGACAATAGATAATACTTGTCGGTTGATTTTAACAACAAAGCATCATAAAGCATCTAAAGATGATTTGGAAAGTCAAATATTACTCGATGCTGATTTAGCGATATTAGGATGTAACCCAAAACGATATTGTGAGTACATGCTGGGTATTCATCAAGAGTATGGTTGGGTGCCGGAAAAAGAGTACAGTACTAAGAGAAGTGAAGTATTGCTTCATTTTTTAGAGCGCGCGAGAATATTTTCAACTTTGGAATTATACCAGCAATTAGAATTAATAGCTCGTAATAATATTAAAGCTGAAATTATAGCGTTAGAATCCCCCCCTACCCCCCCCGTGAATTCGGCTACTGTGTACACACAACTAGTTCCTGTATATGTTTCAAGTCATACAGTTCCTTAAATACTCAAATTTTAATAGCTAAAAACTCTCCTCTCTCTGTGTACTCTGCGTCTCTGTGGTAAAAAAAATATATATATCTTTTACCACAGAGGCACAGAGGCACAGAGAAGAGAGAAAGAGAGACTTGTGTGTACACCGTAGCCGCGTGGAAGGGGGGGAGAAGAGTTATTTTTAGCCCCCCTTAGTAAGGGGGGTTGGGGGGATCAAGTATTGGAATTTCAATTACAAACTCAGTACCCTGTCCAGGTTCAGATATACATTCTAACTTTCCGTTATGCTTTTCAACAATAATTTGTTTACTAATTGAAAGCCCAAGACCAGTACCTTTCCCAACTGGCTTAGTAGTAAAAAAGGCGTTAAAAATTTCGTCTTTCTTCTCGTTAGGAATACCCGAACCGTTATCGCTAATTTTTATTATTGCGTATGTATTGCTACACAGAGAAGTAGAAATACGAATAGTAGGTTTATTTACATGCTGACGCGGCGCCTTTTGAACATTTAGAAAGAAAAAGTCTTCTAATGCGTCGATAGCATTAGCAATTAAATTCATAAAAACTTGATTAAGCTGACCAGGGTAACATTTAATTAAAGGTAGAGCGCTATATTGCTTAATAATATTAATGCCAGGGTTATGACCACTGGCTTTAATTCGATGATGTAAAATAAGTAAAACACTATCGATAATCGAGTGAATATTGACATTCTGGGTGGTAGTATCATCAATGCGCGAGAAACATCGTAAACCGTGAATAATTTCATAAATTCTATCGGTACCAGTTTGCATAGAAGACAGTATTTTAGGAAAATCTTCTTTGAGATAATCTAGTTCGATAGCTTCAGCCTGTTTTTGTATTTCTGGCTCAGGAATTGGGTAGTATTTTTGATAAAGTTCAAGAAGATCAAGAAGATTACTTGCATATTCGTTAGCAAAATTAATATTATTGCAAATAAAATTAATCGGGTTATTGATTTCGTGTGCAACCCCCGCAACCAATTGTCCTAACGATGACATTTTCTCGGTTTGAATAAGTTGGGTTTGGGTACGTTGCAATTTGTACAACGTTTGTTCGAGTTCAGATGCTTTGTATCGCAGTTGCGCTTCCGAATGTTCAAGAGCAGCTTGAGTACGTTTTGATTCGGTGATATCCATTACCAAGCCATCCCAGAGGATATCACCGTTTGGCTGTTTTGCGGGACGAGCGGCGCCTTTTATCCACTTTTCTTTACCAGAAGCTGTAACAATTCTTCCCTCCCATTCCCAAGGTTCTAATTGAGTAGCACTGCGATGAATAGAAGTAGCTAAACGAACGCGGTCACTACTTATAACAATATCTAATAGCCTTTTTGGGTTTTGCTGAATTTCAAAAGGAGTAAGCTCGTATATTTCGTAACAGCTAGGACTCACAAATGGAAATGAGTAGGAACTATTTGCTTTTAACAAAAATTGATAAATGGCGCCTGGTATATTTGCAGCAAGCTGTTGAAATTGTGCCTGCGTTTGTTTAAGGGTAGACTCAGCACGTGCAAGTTCAATAGCAACTGCTGCCAAATGAACCGCTTTAATAATTAGCTGTTTATCAGCATCGTTGGGAGTACGAGGTTGGTCGTAATAAACAGCAAACATCCCCAGTAATTCGCCGCTTTTCGTCAAAATAGGCAATGACCAACAGGAACGCAGCCCAAATTTTAAAGCAAAATCTCGATTTTTACTCCACAATGCATCTTTTGCAATATCCTCTACAATTACTGACTCTTTAGTTCTCGCTGCCATAGTACAAGAACATGCATCGGCGCCAATATCAATACCATTCATGACTTGTACATATGTATCTGGTAAACTAGGAGCGGCGCCGTGATATAACTGATTATTTTTAGGGTCTAACAGTAAAAACGAACACTTCATCTCCTTAGATAACCCTTCAATAACTAGAGCTAAGGCATTTAGTACTTCAGAAAGAGGAGTTCCTCGCAGTATTAATTCTAAGACCTGGTTCTGCCCGACTAATATGGCTTCTGCGGTTTGCCGTTCTAATTCGAGTTCTTGTAACTGTAGCTGTCGCGATTTTACAGATTGTACCTCAAAGTTAATACTTTCGTGTAACCGACTAATTTCTGATGTCAAAATAATATCACTTACCCCTGCTTTCAATAAGCGAACAGCGTCAACAGCATTAATTTGGTCGGCAATCAAAATTAACGGTATCGAATTAGAAGCTGCACGTAAAATTCCTAATAATTCGATATAACACAAATGAGTATCGCTGAAATCAGCGATAATAACATTCCAGTTGCTTGAAAATATCAGGTTCTCAAAATCAACCACAGTATTCACTTGCTGCCTTGCGACTATATACGACCGGACGTTTTTTAGTTGTTCAAATACTAAATCCGTAATTATACCCGATTGCAATAGTAGTATGTGCAACGCTTGATTCACCATTTACTCCTTCTCAAGCCTGCTGTCTAAAAAAATGTTTACAATTAGGCTGTTGAAAACGCGCTCCTGACCTAGCTTCATAATGTAAAGTACAAGTCAATACACCGCTGACACAAAAATGTAGTCTTACACGTTTTCAAAGTTATTGCCTTTATTATTTTTATTCTATTATCAACCAAACGTTTTTGCACTTGTTGTTTTTGATAATACATTTGATTTGCTTAAGTCAAGGATAATAATTTTTTTAATTCTTTATTGTCCCTTTTTTTATGCCAAAAAATAAAAATATATTCAGGACACCAAGGGTTTTAGCTTATTTTATATTAACTTGATTTATACTTGCTACTTTACCCATACTGTATAGCAATACATCAAAGTCAGATTCATTCATTGAAATTAGCTTGATATTTGCTGCTTAGATAAACTATTAGATAGGACTTGAAGAAACCCGGTTTCTACACAAAATCGTTTTTTATTGTCAGATTCAATAAAGAAACCGGGTTTCTAGGATTTTAAACATGGGACAACTATTTTATACTTAAACCTTATGATAAAAGTGCTGCTGGTAGATGACCAATACTTGATACGTCAAGGGTTGAGAGCTTTATTAGAACTAGAGCCAGATTTAGAAATTGTAGGAGAAGCTGAGAATGGCAGGGAAGCGATTGATTTAATAGCCCAGTTACATCCTGACGTAGTATTAATGGATATGCGAATGCCAGTTATGGATGGAGTAGGCGCCCAGCGAGAAATTCAGCAAAGATTTAGCGATACAAAAACACTAGTTCTAACAACATTCGACGATACAGAGTATGTAGCAGCAGCTTTACAGTATGGAGCAATGGGTTATTTACTCAAAGATACTCCATCAGAAGAGTTAGCGGTAGCAATTCGTGCAGTACATCGAGGTTACACACACTTGGGGCCAGGAATAGCTAAAAAACTATTTGCATTTTCAACTGAAGTAGAACCAACACCTCCACCACCAGCTTTAGAACAACTAACCCCACGTGAAAAAGAAGTATTACGGTTAATTGCAAATGGCGCCAGTAATCGCGAGATAGCCAAACAGTTATATATTTCTGAAGGAACAGTGAAAAATCATGTTACAAATATTCTCAACCGATTAAACTTACGCGACCGCACTCAAGCAGCTTTATTCGCCAAATCATATTCATCTTTTCTCGAAGATACCTAATTGTACTAATAGTACGGTGGGCACTGCCCACCATACTATTGAAACAAATCCATACATTCAAAGCGTAGAACTCCGCGTGTGACTGTAATATTTTTAAAGCTCTTGGCAATTATTTCTTCACAAGAGATATCAATTTGTGATTGTTTTACTTCCATTAAATCTTTAATCGAGGCGCCGTAAACAATTTGAGATATTCCTGTCCATACACAAGCGGTGGCACACATTGGACAAGGCTCACCAGTTGTATAAATTGTATATCCTTCTAAAGAAGTATTTTTTAGATTAGCCGTTAATTTACGAATCGCGTTGATTTCTGCATGTGCGGATGGATCACTGTCTTGTCGCACGGTGTTATGGGCAACGGAAACAACTTCGTTATTTTTGACAATTACTGCACCATAGGGTGCATCACCTTTTTTTGCCGCTTCCAGGGCTATACGCATAAAATATTCATTATCCATATGATTTATCTCATGGGTTCTTTTTCTTCATTAAACAGTATTTATGCTACTTAGTAGAGAAAAAATCAACTTCTACCTCAAAGACCTTGACACACGAGCGGGAAAGATTATCAATCTAGCTATAGCTGGTTTAGTACTGATTTCATCTGGTATTTTTGTTGCTCAAACGTATACTTTACGTGCAGATTTTAATGAGTATCTAAATATAGTAGATAAAATTATTTTGGTAATTTTTGTCTTTGAATACGGTTTGCGGTTGTGGAGTAATAAATTTAATATTAGAGATTTATTAAGTTTTTATTCGATTATAGATTTACTGGCTATTTTACCTTTCTTTTTAGGCGCCACCGATATCAGTTATATTCGTTTACTACGTTGGTTCAGAATTTTACGTCTCATCAGGTTTGTAGATAGCAAGTACATGTTTGGTATCAGTAACGAAGATGGCGCCATTTTTGCACGGATACTATTTACATTATTTGCGATTATCTTTGTATTTTCTGGGTTAATCTACCAAGTCGAGCATCCAGTTAACCCTACTAGCTTTAGAACTTTTTTAGATGCATTTTACTTTTCGGTCGTTACAATGACGACAGTCGGATTTGGAGATGTAACACCGATATCGCAACCAGGACGTTTGCTTACAGTTTTTATGATTCTGACAGGAATAGCACTTGTTCCTTGGCAGATAGGTGATTTAATTAAACGGTTGGTTAAATCAACAACTCAAATCGAAACCATTTGTACTGGTTGTGGTTTAGCGTTTCATGATGCAGATGCCCAGTTTTGTAAAAGATGTGGTACAAAGTTGGGTTAGTAGTGGCAACGGATGTAACGGATGTAACGGATGATTTATTATTTTTTGTGGGGATTTTAAGATGAAAGTATCGAAAATTTTAGGTTTGATTTTTATATTAGGTGGTATTTTTGGTTTTTCACAGGCGCCTGTAAGTGCAATAAGTCAAAGGTTGGTGCGTTCGGTTGATAATGTTGAGAGTGATACGTTGCCGACTATTAGTAGGAATGCGTTTTTCTATTTTTTGCGAGGTAACGAACGTTATGGTAAGGGAGATAAACGTGGAGCAATCGAAAATTTTAATCAAGCGTTAAAGTTGAAGCCTGATTTTGCTGAGGTTTATTATAATCGGGGTTTGGCACGTGCGGAGTTGGGAGATAATTTAGGTGCGGTGGAAGATTTTAACGAAGCGCTACTAATAAATCCAGGTTATGCTGCTGCTTATAATAACCGAGGTAACGCGCGTCGTGAGTCTGGAGATGCGAGGGGAGCAATTGCTGATTATAATAGAGCGTTACGGATAAGCCCGAAGGATGCAGAAATATATAATAACCGTGGACGCGCGCATTACAGCTTGGGAAAAATGCAAGCGGCTATTAACGATTATAATCAAGCGTTACAATTAAATCCGAAATTGGTAGAAGTTTATGTTAACCGTGCCAATGCGCGGGTAGACTTACAAGATATGAAAGGGGCAATGTCCGATTATAATCAAGCCTTACAGCTTAATCCCAAAGATTATCAAGCATATTACAATCGTGGATTAACTCGACGTGAGTTAGGTGATATGCAGGGGGCAGTTGCTGACTATACTCAAGCATTGCAAGTGAATCCGGATTACGTTGATGCTTATAATAACCGGGGAACTACGCATTTACAAATGGGCAACAAGCCAGCGGCAATAGCTGATTTTAATCAAGCTTTACTGCTCAACCCTAATCTTGCTGAAGCTTACTATAACAGAGGCAGAGCGCGCGCGGATATGGGAAATAAAAAAGGTGCGATTCAAGATTATAGTAGAGCGTTAAAAATAAATCCTGAGCTTGCTCAAGCTTATGGAAATAGAGGAGTTGCTCATTTTCAACTTGGTGACAGAAATAATGGCACTGCTGATTTACAGAAAGCTGCCCAAATGTTTAAACAGCAAGGACTCCCTGAATTTTCCCAGCGTGCGCTAGAAATCATCAAAAAGTTTGATAATTAAACATATTTACTCCCAATATTGTTTGTTGGGGGTAGTATGTTCATGTCTCGACAAATGTATAAATATGCCTCAAATTTACGTAAACCCGGTTAGTGGGAACGATAACGCTAATGGTAGCCAACAGGCGCCGTTAAAAACGATTACAAAAGCGCTTGAACGTGCAAGTGCAGGTATAACTATCCAGTTAGCAGATGGTAACTATAATACTACAAGTGGAGAAAAATTCCCTCTAAATATTCTAGGTGGCATTACAATTACTGGCAATGAAGCAAAAAAAGGTAGTGGAATTGTCATTGAAGGAAGCGGAGAATACTTAAGTCGTTTTTTCGCTCGCCAGAATGTAACTATACTAATGAATAGTGGCGCCGAACTACGGGGTGTTACAGTTACTAACCCAGCAACTCGTGGAACAGGAGTTTGGATAGAATTAACAACTCCCTTGGTTGCCAACTGTACTTTTATAAAATGTAAGCGCGAAGGAATCTTTGTATCTGGTGATGCCAACCCAATTGTTCGAGATAATATTTGTACTGAGAACGCAGCCAATGGAATTGCAATAGCAAAAAACGGTAAAGGTGATATACGTAATAACTCGTGCTTAAAAACTGGTTTTGGTATCGTAGTTAGCGATACAGCATCACCAAGATTAACCGACAACAAAATTTACGAAAACCGTTCAGGATTTATTATCTCTAACGACGCGCGTCCAATATTGCGAACCAACGTATGTGAACGCAACGTTCAAGATGGCATGACTGTAATAGCCAATGCTCTACCCGATATTGGTAGTATAAATAGCCCAGGTGGTAACATTTTCCGCAACAACGGTCAATTTGATATACAAAACGTTGGTTCCAATAAACTAGTATCAGTAGGAAACCAAATAGACCCAGCAAAATGCAAAGGAGAAATTGAATTTGTCGGAAATCAGGCGCCAACCCCTGTACCCACCCCTACACCAACACCCGTACCAACCCCTGTACCAATTCCCGTACCATCTCCAACCCCCGTACCAACACCAGCACCAGTTCCGGCGCCACAACCTGAACCCGAACCTGAGCCAGTACCAGAACCAGTACCAATTCCTGTACCACCTCCAACACCTCCAACACCCGTACCATCACCGGTTCCAATTCCCGTACCGCCTCCATTACCAGATAATAGTGAATTAAAAGATATAAATGGACATTGGGCAGAAGCATTTATTCGAGAATTAAACAAACTTGGTATAGTTACTGGGTTCCGTGACAAGACATTTAAACCAGATGCAACAATGACACGCGCACAGTATGCAGCGTTGTTAGTAAAAGCTTTTAACCCAACTGTAAAACGTCAACCGATAAAATTTAGAGATGTACCTGAAAGTTTTTGGGCACATGGCGCCATTCAACAAGCTTACCAAGGACAATTTCTCTCTGGATATCCAAACAATACATTCCGTCCTAACGAAAATATTCAACGAGTGCAAATAATAGTTTCGCTAGTTAATGGACTTGGGTTAAGTAATAACGCAGCTAAGTCTCTAAAATCTTACGATGACCAAGGTAAAATACCTGACTATGCTCTAGATGAAGTCGCAATAGCTAGCAATAAGCGAATAATTGTAAATTACCCAAACATTAAGCAACTTAACCCAACTCGTGAAGCTACGCGCGCAGAAGTTGTGGCAATGGTGTATCAAGCTTTGGTGGATGCTAAACGTGTTGCGGCAATAGAGTCACCTTATATAGCTTAGAATGTTGAGAGCTTAGATATTGGGACGGGCAAGGATGCCCATCCCACAAGAGGCCCATCCCACAAGATATACTGCACTTCTGTCATGCTGAGGAACGAAGCATCTCCTGTCATGCTGAGGAACGAAGCATCTCTTGTCATGCTGAGGAACGAAGCATCTAGAAGATTTTAACGTTTATTAAATGGTTTATAAATCTTCTTCTAGAAGTTCTAGTACAGCAGCATCTAATCTTTTATTCGCATTTTCAGATAACTTAAAGCAATAAGCACTCACGGCGCCTGATATAAGTCCTAAAGCTGCTGTTGCTTTGGCTTCTGAAGTTTTGCCAATACAAACTGATCTAATTATCGATGTTTTATTAGTTCTCAAAAATTTTCAATGATTTGTGTCACACTTTTACGGTAAACCGCCACTATATGTGTACTGCTATAGGGGGTGGCACCCCTCATATAGCTTCATAAAGCTTTCGATGTTTATAGGATTTAGTTGATTTATGAGTACTTACATTTCTAAGGGTTATATTCCTGAACGTTCGAGTATAAAATTAAAAACTTTTATGCATTTAAATCAGCAACTACAAAAATTAGCTCTTGAATATTATATATTAATGAATCTCGAAGAACCGTCTGATTCGGAGCTTAATCAGCTAGAAGAAATATTAAAGTTAGGCACGATTGATGAAGAGGTAAATGATTTACTTATTAAAATAGATGAACATATTGCTATAGAAGCGGGTTTGATTCGTGATGAAGTCGCGTCAAAATCTTGGTTAGCAAGTTTAGCTTCATTCATTACAGAGGAGCATTTTTCTCAACGGAATAAAAAATTAGTCAATCTTTCATTACTTAGCGTTATGTCGGTAGGAACATTATTGCTACTTCAACAATGCGAAAGTATGCAAGCAAAGATAACGTATAATACATCATTTAATTATCACCAAGGTGCGGCGCCTGTACAGAAAAACGACACGAAGCAACAAAAAGATGTACCATTAGAGACTTTAAGTATAAAGGCTGATACAGCAAGACCGAATGTGCCGCAAAATATAGTTTTATTAGAAAAACAACTAGAGTATGAATCGAAACAAATAAAATATGAACATCAGCAAATAAATTTTCAGAGATGCCAGCTTAGTTTTGAAGCGAAACAAAGGCAAGCAGAGTCAAAGCATTTATTTGAACAAGCACAGCAATATTTGCAACAAGCTCAACAATGTAAAAAAGAATCTAAACAATCATTATCTTTATCAAAGGAATATGAAATGAAAGCCGAACAATCATTATCAATGGCTCAAGAAATATAATGAGTGTAAACCGGGTTTATATCAACAAAGAAACCCGGTTTCTATTGATAATTAGTCAACTCTTTAATTAAGTGTTCAGGAGTTATAATTCGCGGAGTAGTCACAGGATAATCTCTAGGGTTGCGAGTAATAATCGCATCTAAGTTATTGTTTACAGCTCTTCCTTTTTGCTTATAGTACAGTATAAAATCATTTTAGCGTCAAATATATTATTGATAATGTTTTTGTAAGCCTACACTGACGTAAATGCACAGTGTAGGTTTATAAAGGTAAAAATCAATACAATAAATAATAACCAGAGTTAAATATCATCAGGTAATATCCACTTGGGTGGTTCGCTTAATTTTTTGAGTCGCGCCGCTTCTGCAATTTCAATCATTTTATCGAGTGAGGTATCTTCGATAAACTTAGATGCAGCTTCGCGAACTTCTTTGTTGGGGCAATTTTCATCACCCAATACACAGCCACTGACGCACTGTACTTTACAGTTGATTTCTTGTTCCACGGTGAACCCCTCTCTTTGATGCGCTCCCAATAGGTAATATTATTCCTGTAGGTGAGCATAATTACTTGCTTGCCAAAATAATTTTAGCTTGAATTGGGGGGAAAAACAGGCAGGGATGCCTGTTCCACAAGAGTATAGAATTAGCTTTTAGAGTAAGGCTTGTTCTTTGGATGTGGTTGGGTTTTGTTTGTTTAAGACTTGTAGAATAACTAGTCCTGAAAGGGTACTTAGTGCTATTACTAACCATGCATTTTGGGCTATGTTAGGTGATTGGTCTACTGCCCAACCACCGACAATGGGGCCTATTACGTATCCTATTGTCCAGCATTGATAGGCTATTGCTGTATAGGCGCCTCGTAATGATGTGGGTGCGAGTTCCGAAATCCATGCGCTTGAGGTAGGTTTATAGATAATGCTGGCTATGGCAAATACTGCAAATATTCCTAACTCGAAAACAGAACGAGTATTACTGGAGTTGCCTAAAACCCACACTAAAGCGAAACCTACACCCCAAACTGCCATTGATATAGAAAGTGAAGTTAAATAGCTGAATTTACTAATTGCTTTGACAACGGGTACTTGGAGCAAGGCGCCTAACCCAACGTATCCTATGGTAAATAAGTTAGCGACAGTTGTCTCTGGTGTACCGCCAAATTTGACCAAGTATAGGGGTAAGTTACCACCCACCAAAGCAATATAAGTAATAAATAAAGTATTCACTAATAGATAAATCATCAAGCGCGTGTCAGTTAAGGCTGTTTTCCAACCTTTTTGGATATTATGAGTTTCTCCCTCAGCAGATGTCCGAGTTTCTTTCATTGCCACAGCGAATAGTAGCAGCAATAGCAAAAATGTAATTCCACCTGCTGCAAATAGTAATTTTTCGGGATGAAGCAATTTAAGTAACACTCCACCACCAAGCGTCCCAGCAGCAAAACCAACGTTATCTGCCACACCTAATAAAGAAAAGGCGCCTTGCCGTTGTTCAGCAGTAGTAACATCCATTACCGAAGAATCAGCAGCAGTCCAGTACAAACCCGTACTAAAGCCAAAAACTATATTAGCTAGCAGTAGTAAAGCAAAAGTCGAAGTAAACACCGCGATAGTACAGGTAATTACCGCAAACGTAGACGATGCAAGTAAACTTCGCTTGCGTCCAAATTTAGGAGAGTCAGTAAGAACTCCACCCAAAAGGTTGCCAAGAAACCCTGCCACCGAACCACCACCAACCGCGAGTCCAACTTCGGTAGCTGATAAATTACCGTAGTTGACAAAAACAATCGGCATGTAAAACAGTAACACCGCCGAGCCAAGTTGATAAAGTCCCCTTCCAATCGCTTGCACCCACACTTGCGGTGGGATTTGCTTGTTTGCTGAGAGTTCAATATTCATTGCTGAGAGTTTGATGTGCGTTATTCGGTTATGTAAACGATTGTAAACGAGGCACGCCAAACCATAACGCATACCTGGTATCTTAAATTTATGTAAACCACTTTTAGATAATTATGGTTAACGTTTATGGCAGGAAGAAAGAAATTAGATAGAACAAATCTTCATGCAAGAGTGGCGCCGCACACAGGTGACAAGCTCAAAGAAATTGCTCATATATTAGGATATATTCACGGTGGTGAAGGTTCAACAGGGCAGTTACTAGATGCAATAGCTGATGGAGATTTAATATTAATTGCAACTAAAAAAGTCAATAAAACTTAGTAAAAATGGTTGATTTTATTTTAATAAATGGTTTAAAATAAGTATTGGGGACAAAAAATCCCCCTTTTAGTTAAATTACAAAAAGGAGGTTATTTATTGAACAACAATGGTAACGGACATCGAGGTTTTTGGAATCCAGTTAAGGTTTTTATTCGGCTTATTCTTCAGAAATGGGAAAAAGACGATAAAGTATCTGGAGAAAAATACCTCGTTGACTCCGAAGATGTCAAAAGGGACTTGGACGATATAGCGGACGAACCGCAAGACAATTCCCATCCTGACAACTAATTAAATAAATAGCCTTGCTTCTCGTCTAAGCTTGGCTATTTCCTGCAACAATTAATGCTGTATTTATTATGTTAGATTCAAATACTATTGTTCGTCCAGTTTACTATCGCATAATCGAACGTCGTGGAAAAATCTGGGCGTTTAAAGAAGGTCAGCCGTTTGTCAATTGGTTTAATGCTCCTAATCTAGAGATGGAGGATTTATTTTCATTGTTTGATACATCAATGGAAAAAATAGCTACGGAATTGCGGCGCCTTCAAAATGGGCAGCAAGGTTACTATATAGCAAACATCTTAGATAAAAAATACTACTACTGTGGTACTGAATGGGATGATGTAAAAACTAAATTTAGAGAATTAGGTATTGGTAGACCAGACCCAATGGAAAAATAAAATCGGAAAATTGGAAAAATGACCCCTACTTCTAATCAAAAAACTTATACAGACCTGTTAATTCAGTATCAACCTAAACCAATAACAACTTTTGATGAGTATAACAAGGCTTTGGCGATAGTAGAGAGAATGATGTCCGGTGAGTTAACAGAAGCTGAAAATACGCTTTTTGAGTTGTTGGTTCTTTTGATTGAAACCTACGAGCAAGAACATTATCCGATGGGTACACCTACACCTGCGGCAACTTTAGAATCACTTATGCATGAGTTTGACGTGGCGCCAATTTCTTTGGTTGAGATACTTGGTTCTCTCGATATTGTCAACGAAGTGGTTAATGGTCAACGGGGAGTTAGTCAGTCTCAAGCAGAATTATTAGCTAAATATTTTAATGCTTTAAGCCCTGGACTTTCCATGACGGCTATAGACTTTCGGTAATTATCTGTATAACGTTCTTACCTGATTTGTAAAAATTATATCCGCGTAGAGACGCTCTGGTTCAGGAGTATCTCTATAACGTGCAAATTTTATAAATGATTATATTTTACTATAGTATAATAGAACATCATAGATAAATATAGGTGCCCAAGCAAGGTTAATCGTTTGTTAATTGGTTTAATACTCCAAATTTAGAGATGGAGGACTACATTATTTTAAAGCAGCAAGGATATATAATTGTTAATAATGTTATTTCATGTCAAAAAATTGAATATTTTAAAAGCGAAATAGCCAAAAATATTCAGTCTGATTCCTTACATGGAGCTAGACACTTACACAAAATAATACCTGCGATTTATGACTTAGCTTATTGTTCAAAAATTATAGACAATCTAACAATTTTTTTCAATGCACATTTTCAGTTAGTACGGGCACTTTATTTTGATAAAACCAGTGAAGCAAATTGGAGCGTAGCTTGGCATCAAGATAAAACAATTGCAGTAAAAGAAAAAGTTAATATACCTGGTTTTGAACCTTGGTCTATAAAACAAGGAGTTATCCACGTTCAACCACCAGTTGAAATTATGGAAAATATGATAACTGTACGAATTCATTTAGATGATGCTGATACAGAAAATGGTGCATTGCGAGTAATTCCAAAATCTCATATGCTTGGAATCTTAACTCCGAGTCAAATTCGTGATATTACAGCAAACCAAGAGTATGTTACCTGCAATGTAGAAGCTGGCGATGCTTTGATAATGAGTCCGTTAATTTTACATTCATCGTTAAAAGCGAAAAATCCTAAACATCGAAGAGTAATTCATTTGGAATATGCGTTTTGTGAGTTACCCGAATGTTTAAGTTGGTATTAGGAAGGGTTTCCTCTTTTACGGCAAATCTTCTACCCAGCATAAATGCTCTGATAAAGCATCACCTTGTAGTGCATTGATAAACCGCTCATCTGCTGTAACCATTTGACACCCTTGATTTACCGCTAGCGCTAAATAAACACAATCATAAACTGCTTGTTGTACTCGTACACCCATTTAACTGCAACATTGGTATCAACAACAAATTTCATTAACGCTGACGATCCTCCCGTGATAGTTCCGTACTGTCCCTAAATGTCTTTAAATATAGTACGTTAAAATTTCTTCAGTTGTTAATGTATTTTGTTGATATTTTAATTATTTTTTCATGTTTATAACGGTTAATGTTGGGTTACGTAAAGCCTCCACTCAACCTACAATTATAATTTTTGTGGGATGGGCCTATTTAAGTCATAATTATTACGTAATTGTTGGTTTAATCCCCCCTGCCCCCGATGCTCTTGAGTTGTGTGTACACGACAGCCTTATCAAAGGGGGTTGGGGGGATTAAATTTAATACTACTAAATATTATCTTTTCACAACCCCGCCAAAAAATCATTGAGCCTATCTTTGTAAATTATTTGTCCAAATATATATCCTGAATACTGAACCTTATACACATCCTGACGTATCTCGCAAAAATCAATTATTTTTCCATTTCTTTTAGCTTGCGATAAATTTCTCACCTCAATTGGTGTAATTGAAACTACCCGGCGCCTTTCTACACGTGTTAATCCTTCTCAAGCCTCTAAAAGGTAAAGACCTTGCTGATTATTTAGGAATTACTCCAAATTCTGTATCGTTGTTGAAAAAAGCAACGCTGCTACCAGAAATTAGTGGTGAGCGCTGGGTGCAACTTTGTGCAGGCATTAATGAGTTATCACAAATTAATGAACGAATAACTCCGTTCGATATGGTTGAATACTTAGAAAATGACAGTTCAAATGCGGGAGCGAACACTAGTTCTAAAAACTCAAGCACTGAAGTGAAGGCGCCTGAAAAATCTTCTCAAAAAAGAAAAAGTAATGCAGCATAATTAAAAATACTCTTGTGGGGTGGGCATCCTTGCCCGCCTCTTAGAACAGACTTTGGACAGGCAGGGATGCCTGTTCCACAAGAGAAATTGTAGTGTTTGCTACAAAAAGCCAATAATTAACAAATGGTAATTATAGAAACAAATACTTGTTCACTTAGGTAAATATACACAGCACAAGGATTTAAATTATTAGAAGTGTCTTAATATAGCTTAATGTCTAACAAAAGCGACATGATGACTTGTATAAAAGAAAAGTGAACAAGTTTTCTCGCCTTGTTTTTGTGAGATTGCTGTAAATGTCTACTGACACAGCTTAAAATCGATACGAACAAGGAAATTTGAGATTACAAATAACGAACTTGCGGTTGCGTATTGTATCTCCAAAGGGTAAAACTGACTTCTACCTTACTGCATATCTTCTGTTTTACCAGGTGGTTATGTAGTAGTTTAGAGGCAATTATTGTGATTAGAACGTGTCATCATTAATGGGAGCTACACAATGCAAGAACCGGAAATCATGGAAACTCAATCTCCAGAAACTAAGATGCAAGAATTAAATAACCAAACGGGAACGATTACCAAAATTCAGCCCTCACCGTCACAGGACGAATGGCTCAAGTATGGAGAGCAGGTTTCTAGCTTTCTAGCAACCCTTCCTGAATATGCTGGAACAATTTTTAACAAATATAAACAGCCTTTAACCGTCTTAGGCTTGATTGTTGCTGCCATTGTGACTTTAAAGGTAGTACTTGCTGTATTAGATGCATTAAATGATATTCCTTTAGTGGCGCCCACTTTTGAGCTAATTGGAATTGGCTACTCAGCTTGGTTTGTCTACCGTTATTTACTCAAAGCTTCGAGTCGTCAAGAGTTAACTTCTGAAATCACAACCATTAAAAAGCAAGTTGTTGGTAAAGAAGTTGCCAACTAGGTAGATAGTAAGGTGGGCACTGCCCACCCTACATGTACTACATGTACATTTATTTGACTTGAACGATATTTTCGGACTTGATTGCTGGTAATCTATCTTCTCGTACTAATGCTTGATGAATCATTGCTGCGACTTCTGCGCGCGTTGCTTCTCGGTTTGGTGCAAAAGCATTTCGGTCGGGGTAGTTTACTACCAGTCCTTCTGTGGTTGCTGTTGCGACTCTATCAATGGCGTATTTGGGAATGTCCTTGGCATCAGAGTAGATACTAACTACTTTATCTGGCGCCGTTGGTGTTTTGAGGTTTAAACCGCTAACGAGTGCAACCAGTACCTGAACACGGGTAATTTTTTGGTCAGGTTTAAAGGTTTTATCAGGATATCCTTTCAAAAAACCTGTGGCGATGGCATCATTTATTGCGCCAGTTGCCCAGTAATTTACTGGTACGTCGGTAAAAGCGAGCTTTGTTTGTCCAATGTCTTTATTAAAAGCGCGTTCTACAATAGCAGCAAATTCAGCGCGTGTAATTGGTTGGTCTGGACGAAACGAATAATCTTTAAATCCCTCAATAATTTTACGCGACGACAATACATCAATAAAGCGTCTAGCCCAAAAGTTATCGGGCACATCTGTAAATGCTCTTGGTGGTGGAGTTACAGGTAAACCTGTTACTGGTGTTGTAATTTGAGGTGCTGGGTTAATGTTGGGTACTGGTACTACTACACCAGGTATTATAGGAGGCGCCACTCCAACGTTTGGTTCAAGATTTTGCTCTTTATTTACTGGAGGCCAAATATTTGAATTTGAATCTGAGTTAGTGCCAACTGGTGGAATAACAGGTAGTGTTACTTTGCCGTCTGAATTTTGTAATCCAGGTATTACATTATTAGAGGCGCCTGGTGAAACTTGTACACCTGGAGTTGGTTGGGTTGGAAGTAATGACCCCAAATTCCAACCTGTGTCTCGACGCGAAAATGCCCAGAATAAAATGGCGCCTATAGTTGTAAATGCAACTATTATTCCAATCAACTCATCAAAGTCAAGGGGACTTCGTTGAGGCGACCTAGGACCACTAGGAGGTAAATTTGTCATATTACCAAAGAAGGTGCTTAGTGTTGGGTACTGTGTATAAATATCTGTATGTAACTAGGAAATAGTTACACGAACATAGCCATTAAGTAAAGAATTGCTGCTACAGAGCGATTATTAATTACAGCGTACTAGGTTGCTGGGCAAATGTAACACTTGGGGAATTATTTTTTAATGTAATGTAAGCACTGAAGTTAATGTAATGTAAGCACTGAAGTTAATGTAATGTAAGCACTGAAGTTAATGTAA